>Ga0136642_1001232_pt1 | contig 11302 bp, 9 predicted proteins | sample LowCatLa1302831Y_FD_115313 | JGI IMG/M metagenome (GOLD analysis project Ga0136642, IMG submission 115313) | Freshwater microbial communities from Lower Cathedral Lake, Yosemite National Park, California, USA - 13028-31Y | ecosystem: Environmental > Aquatic > Freshwater > Lake ... | reverse complement strand
TGCGCCCTTGTATTCCCCATCGGTCTTGCCCTGCAAAGCCCAAAGCGATGCACCGCCGACGAGCGAGTTGTGACGCTCGACACCCGTTAGCGTTGGAAGCATCGCAACATCCCATTGCATGTCTGGCTTCTGCGTCTTGCCGACCGTGCCGTGATCCGCAATGGACGACAGCATGACTTGGCAATCGGCATTGGAGAATGCCTGCACGATGGTTGCGCCGGTATCGGGAGTCTTGATCTTTACGAGGCCGTCATCATAAGCCTTCTTCAGATTCTTGACGATATCGACGAATTTCGTCTTGTTGACGGCGAATTCAGCGTCAAGGCCCTGATAGCCATTGCCCTTGGTGGCGATTGGCATGTTGTTGATCGCGGAAGATTGTTCCATGATCGGCCAAGTGTCGTAGTTCCAAGCCATCGGGCATTCGTAACCAGCCGATTTGAGGGCCTTAAGCGCGTCGAAGGTTTCATCCCAGGTCTTTGGAGCAGCGGTCTTGCCGATTTTCGCGAACGCGTCTTTGTTCCAGTAGAACATCGCGGTCGAGGAGTTGAACGGGAAGGAGTTCAGCTCGCCTTTCGAGTTGGCGTAATAGTTGGAGATGGCTGGGATATAGTCGTCCCAATTGATCTTGTAGCCATTGTCCGCCATCAATTTGCGGGCTGGAACATAGGCTTCCGAAAGCAACAGATCGAGGGTGCCGGCATCGAAGACCTGAACGATGGTCGGGTTCTTTTTGGCGCGATAAGCGGCAATCGCGTTCTGCAACGCGTTGTCATACGAGCCCTGCGAGGTGCAGGTGATTTCATAGTCGGCCTGCGAGTCATTGAAGCGCTTGCAGACTTCTTCGACCGCGCCGCCGAGATCGCCGGTCAGGCCGTGCCACATTTCAAATTTAACCCGCTCTGCGGCGAATGCGGAAGATGTTGCAGCCACAAACAAAGCGGCGACTGCGGATAATAGTTTCGATTTCATAAGAAAAACTCCGTCGAAGGAAGGGTCCATTCGTTAGCGCTGCGACCTCTACCGAATGAGCATGACAAACTGCCGAACGTCGTGTGACACTTTTATGAAAATTTAAGTCCTACTCAATTGACCAAAACTGTCACAGACTCGTCGTGAAATCAGGCCATGGGTTCCGCCAGTTTTAGGAAGTCTAAGGAACAACGCCATGAGCCCATCCATCGTTGACGCAACCGTCGGCCAGTTTGGCCCGTTAACCGTCGAGGTGATTGCAAAAGCCCAATCCGGAGAGGCGACACGCACACTCCACGACGCTTGCTTAGCTGACATCCCAGCCTTCCATGCTGTTGAACAGGTCCAGCCCGCTTCGCCCCTGACGACACATCCAGCGCATGGCCGGTATGTGATTTTTTCGTGGAATGCCGAGCGGCTAAAATATGATGAACCGTCCCGTGCCTTGGCCCAGTCTGTTGCTCCAGATGTCATGCTTTTGACCGAGGTCGATATCGGCATGGCTCGCTCCGGCAATCGCCACACGGTTAGCGATTTTGCACGCCCCATGGGAGCTGGTTACGTCTACGGGCTTGAATTTGCCGAGCTCGGCCTTGGTGATGATCGTGAAACGATTTGGCACGAGGGCGAAACCAATCGCTTTGGCTATCACGGCAACGCGATCGTATCGCGCCACGCACTGTACGAGCCCTTCGTTGTCCGGCTTGATGATGGTGCACACTGGTTCATCGGGCTTGAAACCGTTGATCAAAGACGGATTGGCTTTCGCAATGCCGTTGCTGCGCGAGTGGGCGAGGGCGACCACGCTCTTTGGTGCGTCTCAGCGCATTTTGAAAACCGCGCAACGCCGGAAACTCGCGCCGACCAAGCCCGCCGTTTGGTGGCTGCGATTAACCAGCGATCAGGCGATTTGCCAGTGATCATCGGCGGAGATTTCAACACAAGTACGTTACCAACCGATCCTCAAGCACTAGAACGGGCGTTTAATGACCCCTCGCCACTTGAGCCGATGTTCGCCGTTTTTCGCGATGCCGGTTTTGGTTGGTATGACGCCAATATCGCTGAACCTTCTTGCCGCACACGGCCCGATGGCACGCCAGAAGGCCCCTTCACCAAAATCGATTGGTTCTTCACGCGTGGGCTCGACGCTTCCGATCCCGCAACGCTTGCCGCTGTTGCTTCCGAAGGATCTGCCATTTCTGATCATGAGGCACTTCGTGTGACCGTGGCTCGAAGCGCCTAGTCCGTCTATCTCTCATTCTACGTTCGCCCCCTATATCTATCCCGCTAAATTTTGGAGTTTGCCATGTCAACGAAGTCTCTCCCCCTGCTCGGCGTTGCCCTTCCGCTTGAAGGTCTGCGTCTTCACCGCAACTGGATCATTGAGAAGAACCGCGATCTTGAAATTCAAGATTTCATTTGGGCCGATGTTTTGAACGGCGATTGGAAACCGCTTGCCGATGAAATCAAAAAAGAACTCGACGGTCATCACGGTCGTGTCGGCATCCATGGCCCCTTCTGGGGTTTGACGCTCGACAATATGGACCCCGAAATCCGCGCCATTGTCTCCAAGCGTATGATGCAGGGTCTTGATGTTTGCGCCTATCTTGGCGCAACCCATATGGTGATCCATTCACCTTATTCGACATGGGATTATAATAATCTCGATGATCATCCGGGCAGCCGCGCTGGCATTATCGACCGCGTCCACGAGACCCTGAAGCCAGCCGTCAAACGCGCCGAAGAAATGGGCTGCGTTTTGGTCATCGAGAATATTGAGGACATCGACCCGCACGCCCGCGTCGAATTGGCACGTTCGTTCGACAGCGATGCGGTGCGCGTTTCAATTGATACGGGACACGCCAATTACGCTCATGGTTCGACCAATGGCCATCCTGTTGACTATTACGTCCATGCCGCCGGCGACATGCTTGCCCATGTCCATTTGCAGGATACTGACGGCCACGCCGACCGCCATTGGGCACCGGGCGAAGGCAATATTTCGTGGATGGCGGTGTTCCGTGCGCTTTCGCGACTCACATCAAATCCACGGTTGATATTGGAACTCCGCGATAAGACCCACGTCCGCGCCGGTGCAGATTATCTTATCGGTCTGGGCATTGCCGAATAAAACGAGCAATTCGAAGAAGCGCGGGTAATTTAACCGCGCTTCTTCGCCGCAAAGCGGTGGACACTCTCGGCCAAAATGGCGAGATAGCCCACAAGCAGAAAGCCGCCTCCGATCAGCAGATCAAGGCCTGCCCATTTTATGGCCACCGTTACCAAAGCAATTAGAGCCAAGACGAACAGCGCCAACGCGCCATCATCAATGAACATGCCGATGAGTTCTTCCCAAATGATGCGGAGAATAGTCATAACGCTTGCTCCTTTGCGAGTGTCGAATGGCTTGATTTAAGCAGGTTGATGGCAATCGCTGAAAATGCCGAGAGAATGACGAAGAAAACAACAATCGCGAAATCTTCGCCCGGCCAAGAAACGCCAAGGCCTTCACCTGTCCAGAAAATGCTAAAGCTCGTCAGCATCAAGCCAACCACGAGTTTCAAGCTGTTCTCAGGCACCCGCGCCAATGGCTTATGGACGAGCAAGCCGGTTACAATCACCAGCACGCACGCGATCAGAGCCCCAAGGCTCGCATACAGCGTTAGGCCATGGGTAGAGCCAACCGCGATCACGACAAACACAACCTCCACGCCTTCGAGTAGCACGGCTTTGAAGGCGGCAATCATCGCTAGATAATCCGCACGACCGAGGCCACGTTGCTTCGACAGCGCTTCCGTTTCCTCGCGAAAGGCTTTTTCCTCGTCATGCAGCGGAATATAGCCCGATGCGCGCAAGATCGCTTTTCTCAGCCACCGCATCCCAAACAAGCCAAGCAAGACGCCGACGACAAATTGCAATGCCGTGAGCGGTACAAGTTGTAAAATCGGACCAAGCACAACAATCATTACCGCCAAAACGATCAGCGCCAAAGCGGTGCCGGTAAAAGCCGAACGCCACGTGTTGGTCAGCCCAACGGCCAACACAATGGTAAACGCCTCGACGATCTCGACAAACGAGGCGAGAAACGAGGTAAAAATGGTCGAGGAAATGGTTGTAAAATTATCCATCATGTACTCAATTTTGGTGGGGTTAGTGCATTAGTGCTTAACAATCAGTCGGCGGTCGGCGGGTAGCGAGAAAGAAAGCGTTTGCCCGACGCTCACATCGTGCGGCCAATCGATTTTCACGCGTGTGTTACCAATTTCCAGCGTTAAGCGCCAGCACCGTCCTTGGAAGGCGCGAGCCGTGATCCGTCCGGTCAGCACCATATCTAGATTTGCCTCGGCGGGGCGTGCATCCTCCGGTCGGATCACGAGATAACCGTCACCCGTTGCAAAATCGGCCATAGGGAGTGCCGAGAAACCGCCAATAAAGCCCGCGACAAAAGCATTGGCCGGACAATCGTATAGCTCTTGCGGGCTGGCGAACTGGGCTAAAATGCCATTGCGCATGACGGCAATTCGATCGGACACCGCCATCGCTTCGCTTTGGTCGTGGGTAACGTAGACGACGGTCAGGCCTTCGTGGCGTACGAGGTCCATCATTTCCGTCCGCATGTCTTCGCGCAGCGCCGCGTCCAGATTGGAAAGCGGCTCGTCAAACAACATCAGGCTTGGGCGCGCGGCAATACACCGGGCAATCGCCACGCGTTGCTGCTGGCCGCCCGACAATTCCGACGGGTGGCGGTTGCGCAGCGGCACGAGGCGGGCGAGTTCCAACGCGTGTTCAACGCGCGTATTGATTTCCCCGCTCGTTAAATTTTGCGATTGCAACGCGAAGGATAAATTGCCTGCCACCGTCATATGCGGCCACAGCGCGTAATCTTGAAACACCATTCCAATCCGACGTTTTTCAGCGGGAATCGTTTGGCTGTCACTAAATACCATTTTTCCGTCCAGCGTGATCGTGCCCGCATCGGGATCCATCAGTCCGGCAATGCACCGCAGTAATGTCGTTTTGCCCGAGCCGCTGGCGCCTAATAGCGAGACGACTTCGCCTGCCTTCACGTCGAGATCAAGCACTTGTAATATGGGCCTACCGCCCAAATGTTTGGTCAAGCCACGGCAAAACAATTCGGCGGTCATCTTACGTCCTCCGCCAATGACGGCGTTGATATCCATTTGCCATTATTGGCCGCGCCATTCCGCGCTGCAAACCAGCGAAAGGCGAGCCATAAAAGAAGAGCTGCACCGCCCGCGATCAGCATGGAGATAAGGGAGAGCGCGCAAGCAAGCCCGTCTTTGTCGTAGTTTAAGAGCCGCAAAATATAGATCGGCGCGGGCGACTCGGTGCGTGGGATCAGCATTTGCGAGACGGGCAATTCGAACATGATGTGGATGAAGTTCAGCATAAATCCCGTCAACACGCTAAAAGCGATCAACGGCAACGTGATCCGCAACACTCGACGAAAAGCACCGACGCCAAAGAGTCGCGCCGAATCATTCAAACTCGGCGCGAGTTGGCCGATGGCCGCCATCACCACAATCAACGCGTACGGCACTGCGACACCAATATAACCGGTAATCAGCAGAGACGCGTCGCCATAATGAGGAAAGAGGCTATCTTTGAAAAACGGCAAGCGATTCCACATCAGAATATAGCCAAATCCGAACACGATACCGGGTATCGCTACGGAAGCTAGCGCAAGGCTCATCACCGAGGAGCGCATGAATTTACCGGGTCCTTCCAGCTGCAAAGCAAGCAAGACCGCGGCTATACACGAAATCAGCGAGGCAATCGAAGCGTACCGTAAACTATTGCTCAACGCTGCAAACGCCAGCGAGTGTACATTGCTGGCCTCTAAAATATTGGCAAATGTGAAATTATGCAGCGCCATCCCATCGCTCAGCGTACGGGTGAGTGCGCGGATAATGACCGCGCCGATGGGCAAAAACAGCGCGATGAAGGCGACAAGAAATGCCAACCCGGTGATAACCCACCGCCAAGGCCCTAACCGATAATCGCGCGAAGGGCGTGATCGACCGGAGATGAGTTTCAAATCATCCTTGCGGCGTAATAAGCGGTCAACCAAAACCGCAATGGTCACCAAGGATAACAAGATTAAGGATTGCGTTCCGGCCAGTGGAAAATCGATCGGATAGGAGCTGGTCGCGGCATAAATCTCGTACGTCAAAACGCCGAAATTCGACATGCGGGCAATTGTTGAGGCAAGCCCGAAATCGGATAAAACTTGGGCAAATATTGCGATAAAGCTTAACGCCAAAGCGGGCGCCAACAGGGGCAAGTTGATCTTGAACCATACCCGCCAAAGCGGCACGCCGCCAAGGCGCGCGGCATCTTCCATCTCGCTGCCCAAACCGCGCAACGCGTTGCCTATGATGAAGGTGGCGAACGGAAACAATCCCAAAGTATGCACAAGGGTAAGGCCTGGAAAGGCAAAAAATAGGCTTCCGGTCAAAGGAGGTAAGAGCCCAAATTCGGCAAGATATCCGCCCGGTGACATCAGCAGCACCCATGCCACCGTCTTTAAATAGGCTGGTGTTAGGAACACAATCCAAGGAATAAAGCCTACCGATTTGCGAAGCGGAATATCGCAGCGTTGTACAATGAGCGCGAACGCGCCGCCGAGTAAGGTAGCCAAAACGCCGACAAGGCTTGCAAGTTCAACCGAATGCAGAATCGCAAAATAAACCCGCGGCACAACAAAAATGCGGCCCAATGGGCCGAGGCTAAAAGTGAAACTGGGATTGTTCGGGTTAAAGACATCCGGAAAAAACGTCTGCATCAAAACGAGTAAAAGCGGCAAGCCAATCAACAAAAAGAAAACGACATTGATAAGGGCCGTTGACGCAGCAGCATAGAAAGTTCCCGCGTTGAAAAAACGCGCAAAAAGGCCGCGATGCTTAGTCGCGGCCTTGTGTATCTGTCGGGTGGTAGCAGTCAATTCAGGTGAACTTTCGGAATTTGAAGGTCGATATCAAGGAACAAAGTGATCCTTGTACCATTGCTTCCATTCCACTTCGCCCGCCGATGCCTTCACATCATCCAACACGATAAATTTGATGTCAGCTGGGCGCTCAACCTTAGGCTTAACGCCTTCGATAACAGGCATGAAGAAGAAGTCCGTATCATCGCCAGCCTGCATTGCCGCTTGACCTTCTGCGCTGGTGACAAACGCGATAAACTTTTTAACGGCATCCATGTGCTTGGTCTTGGCGCTGATTCCGAGACCAACGGGAAGCGCCACCGAACCATCAGTCGGGTAAACCGCTACCACTGGCTCCCCAGCCTTCGCCTTGGCGATGATGCCGCTGTCTTGGTTGATACCAACCACCGCGTCACCTGTGAGGATGGCTTTGTTCACCTTACCGCCATTTGGCAGACCGGCCAAAGCCTTGTTGGTAAGGATTTTTAAGAGAAGCTCTTTACCCTTGTCGACACCGTTGGTCTGAAAATAACCGGCGAGCCACTGATAGGCAGGACCTGAAAGGTTCGGGTCTTTGGCAGCGACTTTGCCGGCAAATTTTTCAAGATCGGCCCATGATTTCGGGCTTTGATCGGCTGGTACCTTTTTGGTGTTCACTTCGATCGCCGTGGTGCTAGCACCCGTCGGCACGAAGGAGCGGCTCTTCGGCAACAAAGCCTTGCCCATCTCATTATACTTCACGCCAGCGATCGCATCTTCTGGCACGGCTTGGAGGATATGATCGCGCATCATGCGTTCCATGACGGCTGAACCATCGACCCACACGATGTCAAACTGGGGATTGTCGCCTTCTGCGGCCACTTTACCGAGCAATTCGCCGGTGCTGCCAGGCTCGACCACGTCGACCGTAATACCGGTCTTGGCTGTGAAAGCCTTGATCGCCGTTGGCGCGAAATCCAGCGCGTCATAAACGGTGAGATCGGCGGCTGAAGCTCCAATTGAAAAGCCAACAAAGGCCGCAATAACAGGTAATCCGAGACGAACGCGCAAGGTCATAGCTACACTCCAACAAGAAAAATGGTCGACGAGGAGCGTACATCCGGCGCCACGCCTCGCTCCATTTACGCTGAGCACTGTTACAGTTAGATGACGGCCTCAAAAGACGGTTGATGAGCCTGTGAATTCCCCCATTTTCATAAAACCGTCAAAGGGCAGCACTAAGCCTTAGGGCGATTTTATCAATTTGATTAGTTCGAAAGTAACTGCGCTTGACCCCTATCCGGCTTGATCGTCTCACCAAGTCATTTGGCGCGGAGCCCGTCGTGGATGCCGTGTCGATTGAGATTGAAACTGGCACACTCGCCGTTCTGCTTGGCCCATCGGGTTGCGGAAAATCCACATGTTTGCGGCTTATCGCTGGTCTAGAAACACCCGATAGTGGCACCGTGTCGATTGGCGGCGAAAACGTGACCGATCACGCTCCGGCGGCACGGCATCTTGCAATGGTCTTTCAATCATATGCGCTCTTTCCCCATCTCAGCGTGGCAGAAAACATCATTTTCGGTTTGCGTGTCCGGGGCGTCCACTCCGTTAGCCGTGAAAAGCGCCTCGCCGATGTCGCACACCTCGTGGGACTATCCGCCCATCTCGATCGTCGCCCCGCGCAATTGTCGGGCGGGCAGCGTCAGCGCGTCGCTTTGGCACGTGCCATTATCAGCGAAAAGCCCGTTTGCCTGATGGATGAACCGCTTTCAAACCTCGACGCCCAATTGCGGCACGAGATGCGGCTTGAAATTCGCGCGCTTCAACAACGTCTTGGCATCACGATGGTCTATGTCACGCATGATCAGACCGAAGCGATGACAATGGCTGATCAAATCATCCTGATGCGGGACGGAAAAATCGAGCAGACGGGTACGCCCGCCGAGCTCTATGGCAATCCGGCTTCCACTTTTGTTGCCAATTTTATCGGCCAGCCTGCGATGAATCTGATTGCCTCGCCGAGGGCAGGACACTTGCATGGTGTCCGGCCCGAGAAAGTGGCTTTAGCGCACCTCTCGTCCGCGCCATCGTTTGAACCCGGCGAGTGTTCCATCGAAGGTATCGTTGAATCGGTTGAATATTTAGGTGCTGACTCGGTTGTCACGCTGCGCGCGGGCACTGAAACCTTTGCCGCGAGATTACCGGGCGCACCAACTTTCACCGTCGGTCAATCCGTCGCCGCAAACTGGCATTCTTCGGACGAATACACTTTCGATGCGGCAAGCGGACGCCGCATCGCCCCGTTTTCTACCCCCTAAACCACCCAGAACCAGAGGACTATGGCTATGACTGGACTAACCCGTCGTCTCTTTACCGCCTCGGCACTTGCCGTCGGCATACTAACATCGGCTTCGGCTATTGCTGCCGATGTTGAATTGCGCTTCTATTATCCGGTCGCTGTTGGCGGCCCGATTACCAAGATCATTGATGACTATGCAGCGGGATTCGAAAAAGAAAACCCTGGCATCAAGATTAAGCCAGTTTATGCGGGCGATTACGTCCAAACCATTGGTAAGGCGCTGACCGCTGTTAAGGGCGGGGACGCGCCAGAACTCGCCATCCTTCTTGCGGCTGACATCACGACGCTGGTCGATGAGGATGCGGTCGTGGCGGTTGATGACGTCATCAAGACGCCAGCCGACAAGGCTTGGGTCGATGGCTTCTATCCCGCCTTTATGGAAAACGCCAAGCTGAAGGGAAAGACGTACGCAATCCCGTTCCAGCGCTCCACACCCGTTCTCTATTGGAACAAGGACATGTTTAAGGCCGCCGGCCTTGATCCCGATAAGGCTCCAAAAGACTGGAACGAAATGCGCGATTTTGCCAAGAAGCTGACGAAAAAAGATGCTTCCGGCAATGTCACGCAATGGGGCATCGAAATTCCGTCCGATGGCAACTCGCTTTGGTTGTTCACCGGATTAACCACCGGTAACGGCGTGCGCATCAACAATGCCGAAGGCACCAAGGTGAATTTTGCTGATCCAAAAGTCACCGAAGCTCTGCAATATTGGTACGATCTTTCGAAGGTCGACGGAGCGCAACCTGCGGGCCTGATCAATTGGGGCACCACGCCACGTGACTTCATCGAAGGCCGCACGGCTATGATGTGGCACACCACGGGCAACCTCACCAATGTCAAAACCAACGCCAAATTCCCGTTCGGCATTGGCTTTTTGCCGGGTAAGACGCAATTCGGTGCCCCAACAGGCGGCGGAAACTTCTATTTCTTCAAGGGTATGTCAGCGGAAAAACAAGCCGCCGCCTTGGCTTTCGTCAAATACATGACGACAGCAGAACGCGCTGCTGATTGGTCCACGAAGACCGGCTATGTTGCAACCCAACCCGCAGCCTATGAAACCGCCGTGATGAAGGCCTATACTGCGGACTTCCAAGCGGCCATTGTAGCACGTGATCAGCTCAAATATGCTGTTCCAGAAATGACCGTGCATGAAAACCAACGCGTCACGAAAATTGCAAACGACGCGATCCAGGCCGTGATGACGGGTGCAAAACCAGCCGATGCCGCGTTGAAAGATGCGCAAGCCGAAGCTGAGCGCGTACTGAAAGCCTTTAACTAATCTCCCCCGCCGATACGGCAGCTCCCGCAACATGCGGGGGCTGCCCTTGATTTTTGATGATCGACAAATGACCCTAAACCGCGCCTCGCTTTATGGATGGCTCATGGTGCTGCCTGCCGCAGTGCTTTTGGCCTTGTTCACCCATATTCCGGTGATCGAAAGCGTTATTCACAGCTTCATGTCGACGGATAAGCCTAAACGGCCCAGCCGTTTTGTGGGCTTTGACAATTATGATGCCTTAATCGCTGACCCGATTTTTTGGAAAGCGCTAACCAATAACCTCATTTACGCGCTAGGGTCTGTTCCGCTTTCGATTGCGCTCGCTCTGGTGATGGCGATGTTCGTCAACGATAAATTGGCCGGTCGTGGCCTGTTGCGAGCCGCCTATTTTACGCCGACCATTTTGCCGATGATCGCAGTTGCCAATATTTGGATTTTTTTCTTCACCCCAGACTATGGCTTGCTTGAACAATTTTTAAAGCCGCTTGGCCTCGGCGGCTCGAATTTGCTCGGCTCGAATGGAACAGCGCTTGCGTGCGTAACAGCGGTTGCCGTCTGGAAAGAGTCCGGCTTCTTTATGATTTTCTACCTCGCGGCGCTACAACAGATCTCTCCTGATCTTAAAGAGGCAGCTTTGATTGAAGGCACTAGCCGCTGGACGTTTTTTCGTCGCATCACGTTTCCACTGCTGATGCCGACAACTCTGTTCGTATTGGTCAATGCGATGATCAACGCCTTCCGGGTCGTGGATCATATTTTCGTA
>Ga0136642_1001231_pt1 | contig 11303 bp, 9 predicted proteins | sample LowCatLa1302831Y_FD_115313 | JGI IMG/M metagenome (GOLD analysis project Ga0136642, IMG submission 115313) | Freshwater microbial communities from Lower Cathedral Lake, Yosemite National Park, California, USA - 13028-31Y | ecosystem: Environmental > Aquatic > Freshwater > Lake ... | reverse complement strand
CGGGATTACTCGCCGATGCTCGAACAGCTGCTGCCACATTCACCTCGGCTGATTCCCCGGCAGTTAACCTTGCGACTGCAATCTTTGAAGCAGGCCAACAGAACGTTGCCTTCTCTGATGCGGGTTCTGCGACACCTGGGCTCTCCGATTGGATTGAGCAGTTGATCGCTGAATCAACAGGAAAGAATGAACGTGGTCGTCTTCCTATTGCCATCGAATCGATCGATGCACCAGTTGCTGGAAGCCATTACCTGGTGAATCTTGCGCCTGGATCAGCTGATTGCGCCGATGCGATTGTCATTGGCTCTCTTGGTGAGCAATTCATTCTCTGGGAGTGGGTCACTGCTCTGCTCGGAGTAGCGCTTGAGGTTGATCCATTCAACCAACCCAACGTGACTGAGGCAAAGGAGCGCACCAGCGCGATCCTCGCCAAGTGGTCAAGCGGTGAGAAGGCAAAGCTCACACCTGCCTTTGAGGATGAGAATTTCGCGATCTATTCCGCCTCGAGTGCGCAATCACTTCGCGGACAACTCGATGATTTCTTCGCAATTGATTCACACTACATTGCAATCATGGCTTATCTCGCTCGTGGGATTGATGATGAGATCACACACGCGCGCGCAGTAGTGGCACATAAGAGTGGAAGAGGAACTACCTTTGGTTGGGGTCCACGATTCCTACACTCCACAGGTCAGTTCCATAAGGGTGGCCAACACAATGGCGCCTTTATCCAAATTACTGGCGAAAATCTGAACGATCTCGCAATCCCAGGGCGTGACTTCTCATTTCACACCTTGCTCATGGCACAAGCGCTCGGAGATGGTGAAGCCCTTGCAGATCGCCACTTCCCACTCATGCGTATTCATCTCAAAAATCGAAGTGCGGGTATCGCCGAACTTCTTGCCGCTCTAGCGTAAAGGGAATGAAAAAACCCGCCTCTAGATGAGGCGGGTTTTTTCATGGAAAAAATTATTCATCTTCTCCGCGGAGTGCAGCGAGTGCATCACCAAGAATCTTTACCGCTTCAGCTTCTGAGCGACGCTCTTTCACGTAAGCAAGGTGAGTCTTATATGGCTCATTCTTAACTGGAAGAGGTGGGCTGTTCTTATCGAGGCCAGCTGGGTAACCACAGCGTGGACAATCCCATTCGGCTGGAATCTGCACTGTGCCATCTTCAGCGAAAGAGGGACGGGTCTCGTGGCCATTGGCACACCAATAGGAGACTCGGAAACGACCAATTGCCTCGCCGCGCTCGGCTTCACCCATAGGGCCTGCACCGACACGACTTCCACGAATTGCGCTACCTGCCATGATCCGACCCCTTTACTTCTTTAAGACGAGTGAGAGAGCAATAACGCTTGCGAACCAGAGTCCACCAACGACGATGGTGATCCGATCTAAGTTCCGTTCGACGACAGATGATCCGCCATAGTTGGAGGAGACTCCGCCACCGAAGAGATCCGAGAGGCCTGAGCCCTTACCCTTGTGAAGAAGGACGAGGAGAATCATGAGAACGCTCGTTATGACGAGCAAGATTGATAGAGCCAGAACCACGAGTGATCTCCTTTAGCGCCGGTAGTGCCGAAATGGTTAATCCCAGAGCGATCCAGGAGTACAAGGGGTAATGATAGCCCTAAGCGACCCGGTAAAACTTCGCAATCCGAGCAAACTCCTCAGGATCGAGGCTCGCGCCGCCGACCAAAACGCCATCTACATCGGCCTGACGCATGATCTCTACGATATTGGCCGACTTCACTGAGCCGCCGTAAAGGATTCGAGCAGCTTCGGCAATCTCATCGCTTCCAATCTTCGCCAGCTCAACGCGGATCGCCGCACAGACTTCTTGTGCATCTTCAGGAGTCGCGGTCTTTCCTGTTCCGATCGCCCAGACTGGCTCATAGGCGAAGACCATCTTCTTGAGATCTGGCTTATGGATTCCCTTGAGACCTGCGCGCAACTGGTTGAGGACATGCTCAACATGAGTGTCAGCCTCACGAATGGGTAGCTCTTCACCGATACAGAAGATCGGCGCGATCTCAGCTGCAAGCGCCGCCTTGAGTTTGCGGTTGAGGAGTTCATCACTCTCATGATGAATCGCACGACGTTCAGAGTGACCAACGGCCACGAAGGTACAACCTAATTTCTTCAGCATCCCACCAGAGATGTCACCCGTGAAGGCGCCAGAGGTATCTGGAGAGAGATCTTGAGCGCCATAGGTGAGGCGTAGTCGATCTCCATCTACCAAAGTCTGCACAGAACGAATATCAGTAAAAGGAGGAAGCACGGTGATATCCACCGCTTCGTAATCCTTCTCTTCAAGTGAGTATGAGAGTTTCTGAGTGACAGCTATCGCCTCGAGATGATTGAGGTTCATCTTCCAATTACCTGCGATCAGTGGCTTGCGCATACCTACTCCTTCTTCTCATAACTTTCGATACAGAACAGTACTCTTTCAACAATTAAGCAAGTGCGACTAGCCCTGGCAACTCTTTACCCTCGAGATATTCAAGTGATGCTCCCCCGCCGGTAGAGATGTAGCCAAACTGTGAATCTTCAAATCCAAGCGCACGCACCGCTGCAGCTGAGTCTCCCCCGCCGACGACCGATATTCCAGAAACTTTGGTGAGCGCTTGCGCAACCACCTTTGTTCCGGCTGCAAAGTTCGCAAATTCAAAGACTCCCATTGGACCATTCCAGAAGAGCGTCTTACATCCTTCGATCGCAGATGCAAATTTCGCAGCACTCACTGGACCAATATCTAGGCCCATCTGATCAGCTGGAATCGCATCTGCATTGACGATAGTTGGTGTTGCATCAGCAGCGAAGGCCGGGGCTACGACGATGTCGGTCGGAATGAGTAGCTCGACACCTAAAGCGTCGGCTCGCTCAATCAAATTCTTTACCGTCGGGATGAGATCCCGCTCGACAAGTGAATTTCCGATCTCATATCCACGTGCTGCGAGGAAGGTGAAGAGCATTCCTCCGCCGATGGCCATCAGATCAACCTTGTCCAAAAGATTCTCGATCACGCCGATTTTATCGGAGACTTTAGACCCCCCGAGAACAACGCCGTATGGGCGCTCGGGGTTCTGCGTTAACTTCTTGAGGACATCAATTTCAGTGGCGACGAGATAGCCCGGTGCGTGTGGCAGTAGGGCTGCGACATCAAAGACCGAGGCATGCTTGCGATGGAGCGCGCCAAAGCCATCGGAGATAAAGATATCTCCATAGCTTGCAAGCTCTTCCGCCAAGACGATTCGCTCTCTCTCATCTTTACTTGTTTCGGCAGCTTCATATCGAATATTTTCTAAGAGAACGATTTCGCCGGGAGCAATCCCGCGAGCTGAAGGTGAAGCGATGATCTCCGGCGAGAATGTGACATCTCTCCCGAGCAACTCACCGAGTCTTTCAGCGACTGGAGCGAGTGTGAAGGCAGGGTTGCGCTCTCCTTTTGGCCGACCGAGGTGAGCGGTAATAACTACCGCCGCACCCTGATCGATCAAATAAGAAAGTGTTGGAAGCGATGCACGAATACGGCCATCATCAGTAATGACGCCATCTTTTATCGGGACGTTGAGGTCACAACGAAGGAGAACTCTCTTCCCAGCATAATCGAATGATTCAAGTGTATTCATATGAAGGACTCGTTAGAGCTTTGCTCCAACGAAACCAACGAGATCTACGAGGCGATTTGAATAGCCCCACTCGTTGTCATACCAACCGACGATCTTCACTTGATTGCCAATTACCTTGGTCAGCCCGGCATCGAAGATACATGATGACGGGTTGGTGACGATATCGGCAGAGACGATCTGATCTTCGGTGTACTCGAGATAACCCTTGAGTGGACCCTCGGCCGCCTTCTTCATTGCAGCATTGATCTCAGCTGCAGTTACTTCCTTAGCGAGCTCAACAGTGAGGTCGGTTGCAGAACCTGTTGGGACTGGGACGCGCATGGCGTAACCATCAAGCTTTCCCTTGAGCGATGGAAGAACGAGGCTGATCGCCTTCGCTGCACCAGTTGAGGTTGGGATCATCGATAAGGCACCGGCGCGAGCGCGACGGAGATCCTTGTGAGGCTGATCCTGAAGTGATTGATCGTTTGTGTATGCGTGGATCGTGGTCATGAGACCCTTCACGATTCCAAAATTATCTTCAAGAACCTTCGCCATTGGCGCAAGGCAGTTCGTTGTACATGATGCATTCGAGATAATGTTGTGCGCACTCGCATCGTACTTATCTTCGTTAACGCCCATGACAATCGTAATATCTTCATCAGTTGCTGGTGCAGAGATGATGACCTTCTTCGCTCCTGCTGCAATGTGCTTCTGTGCATCGGCTGCTTTGGTGAAGAAACCAGTTGATTCAATGACGATATCCGCCTTGACCTCTCCCCATGGAAGAGTTGCTGGATCGCGCTGTTCAAAGACGCGGATCTTCTTACCGTTAACGGTGATCGAAGTATCGTCAAAGGAAACTGGTAGACCTAGAGGTCCAAGGATTGAGTCATACTTTAAAAGGTGTGCCAAGGTGGCATTATCTGTGAGGTCGTTGATGCCAACAATCTCGAATTCTGCACCTGATACGAGTGCTGCACGGAAGAAGTTACGTCCGATGCGTCCAAAGCCATTAATTCCAACACGAACCATGATTATCCTGCCTTCTTAAAGAGTGAGGTCTCCCAGTGGAAAATTCCTCATTTTGATGTGAACTGCATATGACCAAAAGAGCGGAGAGCGTGAGCTCAGATCCACAACACTGTGATAGGTGAACCTTATCAGTTTGTCATCAGTCGTTTTCGAGCATCTCCGGACTCAAACCCGCTTCCGTATCAGGAATTCCAAGATCGTGAGCGCGCTTATCGGCCATCGCCAAGAGGCGGCGAATTCGGCCAGCGATTGCATCCTTGGTCATTGGCGGGAGCGCGAGCGAGCCGAGCTCTTCCAAACTTGCCTGGCCATGAGTAATGCGGAGTTCTCCTGCCTCCTTGAGGTGGTCTGGAATCTCCTCGCCGAGAATCTCCATCGCCCGTGCGACTCGCGCTGAGGCGGCAACTGCAGCACGCGCTGAACGCCGAAGGTTGGCATCATCAAAATTGGCGAGACGATTAGCGGTTGCGCGCACTTCGCGGCGCATCCGACGCTCCTCCCACGCTAGAACTGATTCGTGAGCTCCGAGTCTGGTCAGAAGTGCGCCGATCGCATCACCGTCGCGAATGACGACGCGATCCACATTTCGAACTTCGCGCGCCTTCGCCGTAATACCGAGGCGACGAGCCGAGCCGACGAGAGCTAGCGCTGCTTCTGGACCAGGACAGGTGATCTCAAGTGCAGAGGATCGACCCGGCTCGGTCAAGGAACCATGTGCGAGAAATGCGCCACGCCAGGCCGCTTCAGCATCACAGATTCCGGCAGAGACAACTTGTGGTGGAAGGCCACGAACTGGACGGTTATTTGCATCAATCAGGCCAGTCTGGCGAGCGAGTGCATCGCCATCAGATGTGACGCGTACGAGATAACGAGATCCCTTGCGAAGGCCACCGGCAGATAAGACGGCAAGCTCGGCATCGTGACCAAAAATTTCAGAGATATCTTTTCGTAGTCGACGCGCGCTCTGCGCGGTATCGAGTTCTACCTCAATCACAATGTGACCAGCTGAGATATGCAATCCGCCAGCAAAGCGTAAGAGTGCAGAGACTTCGGCCTTACGACAGCAGGGTTTTGTCACGCTCAATCTACTGAGCTCATCTTTCACACTTGCCGTCATTGCCATGTGAGTATCTAAGCAGGGATCAATTAAAAATGTGGCTCAAAGTCATCGCTAATTTTGCAGGATCATGATGAAAACTTCCGGGGCTTTTGGCGAGATCGGCCCGAATAAGTTGCCCGCCACAACCCTCAACCGCAAGTTGAAGGCTCTCTGAGGCAGCTGCTGTGCTCTGATCTGTGATTGCAAAATCTAGCTGAAGATTGGGAAGATGTTTGATAACGAGATCTAAATGCTCCTGTGCAGAGTAGCCAGCGAACTCGTCGATTGAATCGGGTTCAGGAAGATTGAAGATCATGATCTTCTTCGCTGATGATCGCGAAATCGCCTCTGCCTGCGCAGGGAGAAGGAAGTGCGGCATCACACTTGAAAACCACGAGCCCGGACCAACGGTAATCCACTCCGCTTCAGCAATCGCTTTAAGCGCTTCAGGAGTAGCCCTCGGATCATCTGGTATTAAATGTAAGGATTCAATGCGCCCCTTTGCAGTGGCAACTTCCACCTGGCCGCGCACAATCTTTCTTCCATAGGATGTCTGAAAGCTCGCCTCGATATCGAGTGGGTCGAGCGCCATCGGCAGAACCTGTCCAGTCAATTGCAATAACTCTCCCACACGTGCAATGCCTTGAACTGGATCGCCATCTCGATTCCACAGCGCTGCTAAAAGTAAGTTACCAACCGCATGTCCATGCAGCGGGCTTTGAGAGAGACCATCGTTAACGAAACGGTACTGCAGGATATCGGCCCACTCCCTACCGCGTTCATCATCAGAGCAGAGCGCAGCGAGGGCCATTCGCAGATCCCCTGGGGGAAGAATTCCAAACTCTTCGCGTAAGCGACCGCTCGATCCCCCATTATCTGCCACGGTAACGACCGCAGTGAGGTGATCGGTGAGCGAACGGAGCGCTGTCAGAGTTGCGGCTAAACCATGTCCACCGCCGAGCGCAACGACTCGCGGGCCGTGCATCAAAGCTCTCGACCGAGATCGCGGTGAATCGATTGTGCAGTTATTGAACGGTTACCGATATGAGATCGCGCGTTCAACCGCTTAGTGAGTTCTTCAGCGATAGCAACGCTGCGATGTTTTCCACCAGTGCATCCGATCGCCAAGGTTAAATACTTTCTACCTTCAGCGAAGAATCCGGTCGCCATCGTTTCGAAGAGCGCCTGGTAGCGCTCAAGAAATTCTTGGGTATTTGCTCCACCCAGAACATTGGCACTTACCGGAGCATCTAGCCCATTGAGTGGGCGAAGTTCTGGAATCCAATGCGGATTAGGAATAAATCGGCAATCCATCACCAAATCAGCATCGACTGGAATTCCATATTTGTACCCGAAGGATAGGACGTTTACACGCAGATCAGCATCACCATCGGCGTGAAAGATCTCTTCAATCTTCTTCTCTAATTGGTGAATATTGAAGGAAGATGAGTCGATGATCAAATCGGCGAGTGATCGAACCTCGCGTAAGCGATCGCGCTCCTTCGCAATTCCATCAACAATGCGATCTGACCCTTGTAGCGGGTGTGGGCGACGAGTCGACTCAAAACGCCTCACCAAGACCTCATCAGATGCATCTACGAAGACGATTCGACGCTCAACTTTTCGCTCTTCAAGTGAGGCGAGTGCGCTATTGAGATGATCAAAGAATTGGCCACCGCGGACATCCACGACCACAGCAATCTTTGCAACTGTTGTCCCTAGAAGTTCAACGAGATTAGGGAGAAGTGCTGGCGGGAGATTATCGACGACATACCAACCGAGATCTTCCATCGCATGGGCGACGGTAGACCGGCCAGCGCCACTCATTCCGGTGACCAGTACTATTTCTGCGCTCATGTCAGTATCTTGCCTTACGAGTCAAGGATCTCACCAGTAGCCATATCGACTGCTTGCGCTTGTGGAGAGAGGGCAATCAAGGTTGCTTCAATGATCTGCGCAGTCTTCTCACCAATTCCCGGTACCTGCGCGATCTGCTCTTTGGACGCTTTGCGCAGCGCGGTAATCGAACCGAAGTGTTCAAGGATGGATCTACGCCTGGACTCCCCCAGTGCCGGGATCTCATCGAGAAGTGATTCGAGCATTACCTTGGAGCGCCTGCTGCGATGGAAGGTAATTGCGAAGCGGTGGGCCTCATCACGGATACGTTGCAGGAGATAGAGCGCCTCACTGTGTCGGGGGAAGATCACCGGATCTGGATTTCCTGGTAACCAGACTTCTTCCATCCGCTTCGCCAGTCCTACCAATGCGATATCGGTAATACCCAACTCTTCAAGGGCTCGGGCGGCGGCGGCAACTTGAGGCTGCCCACCATCGACGACGATCAGCTGTGGCGCATAGGCAAACTTTGGCCGAGCTGCGCCAGCCGATGCCAACTCGTGAAGATCGAGATCTTTCTCAGCGAGATAGCGCTTAAGCCTTCGAGTAATAACATGATGCATCGCGCGCGTATCGTCAAAGCCGGCATCATCATTAATCGCAAAGCGTCGATACTCACTCTTCTTCGCCTGTCCATCTTCGAAGACGACCATTGATGCGACCATATGGTTGCCTTGAATATTTGAGATATCAAAACACTCGATCCGCAACGGCAAGGTTTGTAGATCTAGCGAAGAAGCAATCTCCTCGAGCGCTTTGCCACTCACCGCCGCATCGTTGGATCGCTTTGACAAGTATTGAATAAGTGCTTGATGAGCATTTCGCTTCACAACTGAGATGACTTCTGCCTTCTCGCCTCGTTGGGGCTCTGCGATCTCGACTTTATGGCCGCTCATCTCCCCCAGCCAGGCTTCTAACTCGTCATGATTGGGAGTCGATCGATCAATGAGAATCTCACTCGGGATCTCGTTCTCAAGGTAGATCTTGCTCAGCGTTGCGCTGACGAGATCTTCGCCCTCCAGAACATTTGCCATCTCAATGATCCAGGATCTAGATCCCACAATTCGACCATTACGAACCGAGAAGATTGAGGCAGCGCAATGTGTCGTCTCTTCGTGGATACCAATCACATCAGCAGAGAAGTTAGGGCTGAGCGAGCTTCCCATGATTTCGTTCGACTTTGTAATCGCATGAAGTTGATCTCGAAGCTTTCCAGCTCGCTCGTACTCTTGGCTCTCCGCCGCCTCATTCATCTCACGCTCGATCGCGGCTTCAATATCTGATGGGCTGGATTCAAGGTACTTCACTAACTTATGAGCTAGCTCTTTATGTTCGCTCTCACTAATCCATCCAACGCACGGAGCGGCGCATTTACCGATATCGCCGAGTAGGCATTGACGCTTGCTCTTGACCGCACGGTCGAAATTTCCATCCGTGCAACTACGAATGGGATAGATCTTCTGGAGCGTATCAACCGTGCTTCGCAGCGCCCAGGCGTGAGCGAATGGGCCAAAGTATTTGGTTCCTTTGAGCTTCTTCTGACGAGAGACATAGATCTTGGGGAAATCAGCGCTGATCGAGACCGCTAAATATGGGTACGACTTATCATCCTTAAATCGGATATTGAACTCTGGGTTGTAACTTTTGATCCAGGTGAACTCCAACTGCAGCGCCTCGACCTCGGTATTTACGATCGTCCAATCGACCCGATTCGCCTTATGCACCATGCGATAGGTCTTCTCAGTGAGGTTGCTACCAAAGTATGAGTTGAGTCGATTCTTAAGATTCTTCGCCTTGCCGACATAGATGACAGTTCCGGTCGCATCATAAAATCGATAGACCCCAGGATCTAATGGGATATTGCTCGGTCTATAACTCTGCGGATCTGTCATCTGACAATCTCGTTACTTCAGAACTGATGCTAAGAACTGTCCGGTATAACTCTGTGTGGCTTTCGCTAGCTCTTCGGGAGTTCCCTCCGCGATCACAGTACCGCCACCAGCGCCACCTTCTGGTCCCATATCAATGACCCAATCAGCGCACTTGATAACATCGAGATTGTGCTCAATGACGATCACAGTGTTACCAGTCTCTACGAGCCTATTGAGGACAATTAAGAGTTTACGAGTATCTTCGAAGTGCAGACCGGTTGTTGGCTCATCCAGAACATAGATAGTTCGACCAGTCGAACGACGTTGAAGTTCGGTTGCAAGCTTTACGCGTTGCGCTTCTCCGCCAGAGAGCGTTGGTGCAGATTGACCCAACCGTACATAGCCAAGGCCGACATCGTTGAGTGTTTTGAGGAATCGAGCGATCGCCGGTACTGATTCGAAGAAGGTATGCGCCTCTTCTATCGGCATATCTAAGACTTGAGCGATCGTCTTGCCCTTGTAATGAACTTCAAGCGTCTCGCGGTTATATCGTGCACCGTGACAGACCTCGCATGGAACGTAGACATCAGGAAGGAAGTTCATCTCAATAGTGATGGTGCCATCGCCAGCACAGTTCTCGCAGCGTCCGCCTTTTACGTTAAAAGAGAAGCGACCCTGGAGATAGCCACGAACCTTTGCCTCACTTGTCTCAGCGAAGAGTCCTCGAATCTTGTCGAAGACCCCCGTGTAGGTCGCAGGGTTTGATCGTGGAGTACGTCCGATCGGCGATTGATCGACGTGGACGACCTTATCGAGCTGATCTAATCCGGTGATTGAGCGGTGTCGGCCCGGCACAATTCTTGCGCCATTGAGCTTGTTCGCAAGGACAGAGTACAAAATATCGTTGACGAGGGTCGATTTTCCAGAGCCACTCACTCCCGTAACAGCGACAAAGCTACCGAGTGGGAAGGTCACTGAAATATTTTTAAGGTTATTCTCTTTAGCATCTTTCACGGTGATCGAACGTGACTTATCGAAGGGACGACGTTCTGTTGGGACTTCAATCTTCGTTCGCCCAGACATATATGCACCGGTAATCGATTTTGGTGCAGCGATGAGCTCTTCATAGGTGCCGGAAGAGACGACCTCTCCGCCATGTTCGCCTGCTCCTGGACCAATATCAACGATCCAATCGGCGGCGCGAATCGTATCCTCATCATGTTCTACAACAATGAGGGTATTACCCATATCGCGAAGGCGAGTAAGGGTCTCGATCAGGCGATGATTATCACGTTGATGAAGTCCGATACTTGGCTCATCAAGGACGTAAAGCACTCCTACTAAACCGGAACCGATCTGGGTCGCTAAGCGAATTCGCTGTGCCTCGCCACCTGAGAGGGTGCCAGCTGCGCGCTCCAGCGATAGGTAATCAAGACCGACATCGAGCAAGAAACCAAGGCGAGCATGGACCTCTTTCAAGACGCGCTCCGCAATCTTCTTCTCCCGCGCATTGAGTGAGATCTTCTTCAAAAATTCTGCGCAATCTGCAATCGAGAGTTCGCAGATCGCCGCGATGCTCTTTCCGCCGAGCGTCACGGCAAGAACTTCTGGCTTGAGGCGAGTTCCTTTACATGCTGGGCAGGGTGTTTCGCGCATGTATGCTTCGTACTTGTCGCGACCATATTCGCCTTCACTCTCTGAGTGTCTGCGGATGATGAAGGGTGTGACACCTTCAAAGCCAGTGGTGTACGCGCGCTCGCGACCATAACGATTCTTGTACTTCACATG
>Ga0136642_1001230_pt1 | contig 11305 bp, 14 predicted proteins | sample LowCatLa1302831Y_FD_115313 | JGI IMG/M metagenome (GOLD analysis project Ga0136642, IMG submission 115313) | Freshwater microbial communities from Lower Cathedral Lake, Yosemite National Park, California, USA - 13028-31Y | ecosystem: Environmental > Aquatic > Freshwater > Lake ... | reverse complement strand
TATGTACACAACATTCAGAATGGTACGCACCCAACAGCCGCTCATTTGAGTGACCCAAAACTACATGCTCATCCTGTAAGTCAAAGCCATATCAACAACATACACGCTCACTTAGGACATATCAAGACACATCACCCTATTAAACCAGACGTAGCTCCTACATATAGCCCAGCACAAGAGTTAGTACATGCTGTTCGACGTTACCAGAAGTCTATCGGCATGTTACAAAATGGTTACTTGATTGATGTTTACAATAGTCCAAAGTGGCAGAGTGAAAGGGGTACCACTGACAGTGGGCAAGTTAAAGATCTTCCACCAGACGCACATTAATCAAAGGAAACTAAAATGAAAAAATTACTAGCATTATTAATCGTAGCCGCATTTGCTTCAACAGCAATTGCCGCAGAACCAGCAAAAAAAGCACCTGCTAAAAAAGAAGTTAAGCATCACAAAAAAGCAGAAGGCACACAAGTAGCCGGTACCAAACCAGATACAGTGGCTCCAAAAAAGAAGAAATAAGTCAATCAAAAACTTGACAGGCTCCGTTTAAGATAGTATAATTACTAGTATTAATGGAGCCTTTTTTACGACTATGACTGATTATTACCAAACATTAGGCGTTGGCGAGAAAGCCAGCCCAGAAGAAATTAAGAAAGCATACCGAAGCTTGGCTAATAAACATCATCCAGACAAGGGTGGGGATCAAGCCAAATTCAAAGACATTAGCGTTGCTTATGATATATTGGGTAACGATCAAAAACGTGCTGAATATGATCAACAAAGACAATTTGGTGGACAACAATTTCATTTTCATACAGGAAACGGAGGATTTGATCCATTTAGTCAAATGTTTGGCGGAGGTGCTAGCCCGTTTGGAGACATTTTTGGACAAATGCATCGACAACAACGACGCAATCGAGATTTAAACATACAATGTCAAGTTACATTACTTGATAGCTTTCTCGGCAAACAATTAGAAGCACAATATCAATTACCAAGCGGCCGTACACAAACTGTTGTCATCAATGTACCAGCAGGCATATCACATGGTGAAACAATTCGCTACAACGGATTAGGAGATGACAGTCATCCGCAATTTCAACGAGGCGACCTCAATGTAACTATTATAGTCATGGGAGATCCTGTTTTTGAGCGTCGCGGCGATGACTTATACACTAGTGTGGACATTAGTCCTATTGAGTCCATGATAGGTTGTAGGAAAAGTGTTAGAACGTTAAGCGGCCAACATATTGAATTAGATATCCGGCCCGGAGTCGATACTGGTGTAGAATTCGCTAGTAACGGACAAGGATTTACTAATATACAAACTAGAACTAAAGGTCGATTCGTGGCAGTTGTTAAGATTAAATCTAAAGCAATATCTGATCCAAATTTAATATCACAATTGAGACAATTAGATGCTGAAATTACACAAAGAGGATGATCCAATTCTTCGACAACCTGCAGAACGTTGGGACTTTGAAAACCATGTTAATGCGGCTGTTATAGAGCGTGAAATGCTAGAACTAATGCGGGCCAGTCGGGCCATTGGGCTTGCTGGCAATCAAGTTGGATTGTTACGTAGAGTGTTTGTTATAAAATTAGCAGACGGTCGTGAACTAGGATGTTTTAATCCATGGATCATGATGGGAGATAACGATTTAATTGATGGGGAGGAAGGCTGTTTAAGTTTTCCAAACCTATGGCTAAAGATTGAAAGACACAATAAAATAACTGCCGCATATCTTGACAACACCGGCAAACAGTGTATAATAGAACTTGAAGGCATTGATGCTAGATGTTTCCAACACGAATTGGATCATTTAGATGGTGTAACATTTACAGAACATGTAAGTAATTTAAAATTACAAATGGCACGGAAAAAACAAAGGAAACTAAATGGTTGAACCCAGCGACAATCTACAAGCAGTATTTGAGAAAGCTATCGATACAGCTAAAAATCTCAATCACGAATACCTAACAATCGAACATCTTTTGTTTGCTATGCTGTGTGAGGAAGGATTTTCAAATGCTATTCAAGGGTATGGTAGTGATCCTGAATATATTAAAAAGAATTTAGAGCATTATCTAAAAAATAAATGCGATGAAATCACTGCGGCGGGCCCGGTGGCCAAACCTAAAAAAACACAAGTGGTCGAGCGTGTGCTTAATAAAGCATTTACACAAGTGCTGTTCAACGGACGTCAACGCATTGAAAGCACTGATGTATTTCTTGCCATGATGAGCGAAAAACGTTCGTGGGCGCATTTTTACATTCAACAAGCAGAAATTGATAAAGAAAAATTTGCTGACTACATTAATAATAACCTAGAAGGCGGCGAAGAAGAAGAGATGGACCAAACGGATGTACAAGGTAATAAAGCCCTTAAAGCCTTTACAACCAATCTTAACGAACTGGTTAAGAAAGGTAAAATTGATCCAGTTATTGGTCGTGTAGACGAACTGGAAAATGTTGCGCTGGCCATGGGACGTCGTAGTAAAAATAACGTAATCCTTGTTGGTGATCCGGGTGTAGGTAAAACAGCTATTGCTGAAGGTCTTGCATTTAATATTGTCAAAGGTGCAGTTCCGGATTTCTTAAAAGAATATCAAGTGTTCAATTTGGATATTAGTGCCATGCTTGCTGGTAGTAAATATCGTGGAGACTTTGAAGAACGTTTTAAAATGGTTCTCAAAGGACTTGCTAAAAAAGGCAAAACTATTTTGTTTATCGACGAAGCACACATGATTAGCGGTGCTGGCTCGGCAAGTAATAGTGCAAACGATTTGTCTAACATGATGAAGCCTGCACTAAGCAAAGGTACTATCAAAGTTATTGCAAGTACCACATGGGAAGAATATCGCAAACATTTTGAAAAGGATCGTGCATTGATGCGCCGTTTCCAACGCATCACCGTTGACGAGCCGACCCAAGAAGTTACTATGCAGATCCTCAAAGGCATTAAAAAATATTACGAAGAACATCACAAAGTTAAAATTAAAGATGATGCACTTCAGGAAGCTATTAAACTATCCGTTAAGTACCAAGCAGATAAGAAGCTACCAGATAAGGCCATCGATTTAATCGACGTAGCATGTAGTCGTTTTAATTTGAAGATGCCTGACAGCGAGCGTGTTGTTAACGGAGAAGGCATTCGTTTCGAACTGGCCAAGATGGTTAAGATCCCCGAAGAAGTTGTTGCTGAACAAGAAAGCGAAGGACTTGTTAATTTGCAAGGACATCTTTCTAAAGAAGTGTATGGTCAGGATACAGCCTTAGAAGAAGTGGTTGATAAGATCATGGTGGCACAAGCTGGCTTGAAAAGCGAAAATAAACCTATTGGATCATTTGTATTCATGGGTCCGACTGGTACAGGTAAAACTGAAACAGCCAAGGCACTTGCTAAACACATGGGTACTAAGTTGTTGCGTTTTGACATGAGTGAATATCAAGAAAAGCACAGTATCAGTAAGTTGATTGGTAGCCCTCCAGGTTATGTCGGCTTTGAAGAAAATGCTGGCTTGCTAATTACGCAAATTCAGGAGAACCCAAATGCTGTTCTATTGTTTGACGAAGTTGAAAAGAGCCATCCAGATGTCAGCACAGTGCTATTACAAATGATGGACAATGGTTTTATTACTGGTTCAAATGGTAAACAAGCTGACTGTCGTCAACTTATTCTTATTCTCACAACCAACGCCGGCGCACAGTCAGCTGAAAAGAACGCTATTGGTTTTGGCGCACAGGAAAAGGATTACAGTGATGCAGACTTGAAGAAATTCTTAACACCAGAGTTCCGAAATCGATTGGACGGTATTATTACATTTAAGAAACTTGGCAAACCAGTTATGGTCAAGATCGTTAACAAGTTCATTGACGAGATGCGTGATCAAGTCAAAGAAAAAGGCATCCGTATCAAAATCAATAACGAAGCAATCGACTGGCTAATTACAAAAGGCTTCGATGCCAAGATGGGTGCTCGGCCACTACAACGTACTATTGACAAGGAAATCAAACGTGACCTTGCCAAGATGATGCTGTTTGGAGAACTCAAGAACGGTGGATGGTTACATATCAGTGTTGAAGAGGACAAAATTTTGCTCACAGCAAAAATTAAAACTCCAAAATTACCGCTAGTTGTAACTGAAGCTGAAACAGTTACTATAACAGAAAATGAAGTATAAAGAAACACGTAGTTTATTTTTAGGAAAATATCAGTACAAAATTGCACTGATATGCTCCAGTGCAACCTTGTTCAGGGGAGGAGATATCGATAATGCTGTTATGGAATTGGCAAAAATTGATATCAATCAGCCTGAGCATTTTTCCTATTGGGCCAGTCGAGTCAAATCTACAGAAGATTTGGAATATGTAAGATCATTGTGCGGTGATTTTAAAAAGATTACAAATTATGATTTGCGTGTGGAACAGCCCATTATCAACATTTACACCAATGATATCAAGACAGTAAAGTTGTTTGAAAAAAAATACTTCGACACCATCAAGTTTATTAGTAAGCCTGCAGAAGATGGTGTATTGACCAGCGATACCATCATCATGAATAAGATGGATTTTGATTATCGTGTTACTATGGGCGCGACCAAGCAAGAATACAGCACTTTTGTCGAATGGGCTGAAAATAACGCCAAAGTCAAGCTAACCAAGAGCTGTACACGAGATCTAAAACGTGGTAGAAGTTGGGGAGGTACACACTTCTATGTAACGGGCGATAATAATTTACTCATGACCAAAATGCATTTAGGCGGTACTATAAGCAAAGTACAGCGTATTTTACACCAGTCCGAAGTATAAAACACATTCTGTGTATTACGATAAATACTCTAACTGCCTCAGTTAGGGTATTTTTTTGATAAACGGGCCAAAATATGCGTATAAATGAACTTTGCGAAAGCATTGACTTAGAATTAGATAAACAAGAAAAAGATCCAAACGATCCACACGGTTTAGGGTTTAATTTAAAAGACGACCTAATATTCTTCATGAATCACGATGATGATGCATATCGTCGTCATACGTTTCCAGCCGTTCTAAAAGTTAAAGATCAAATGGAAAGTGGCAAACAGCCCGATTACAAGTTGTTTGACAAAGCCATTAGAGAAGCATACAATAAGTATTGTAACAAATTTCAAATTAGAGAACTACCACACGAATTAGATCAAGAGTTGTTGGACGAAATGTCTCAACATCTTTACGAAGAAGAAGTTGAAAAAATTAAGAACGGTCATTACAAGGATCAATAAGTGTTACTTAGAGAATTATTCATCCGTGAAGTTGGTGAAGCAAAGGCTCCTGTACAACTAGGGCGGGCGTTCAACCACCCAGAGCACTTTGTTATATTTCACGGCGTAAGTGGTATCCTCGAAGCACTACAGCATTTTGACGAAATCAAAGCCGAACCTAAACAGTTGCGTTTTAAGTGGGACGGTAATCCTCAAATTTATTGGGGACGAGAAGTTGCTGGCGGACCTTTGATACTAGCAGGACACAACGGCTGGGGCAAAGGTGGACGTAACACTGGCACAACAATGGACGACTTTACTAGTCCAGAAGCTGTTAAGAATTTTATTCTAAACAAAAGCGGTGAAGGTGCTAAAGGACAAGAGATAACTCCTGAGCGTCAACGTTTTGCTAGCGAGTTTAGTAGTTTATATCCTGTATTTGATGCCGCAACACCTAAAGACTTTGTAGGGTTTGTGTACGCAGATGCTATTTTTATGCCTGCAACCAAACCTAAAATGGATCAAAGCGGTACATACAACATGCATCCTAATCCACATAGTGCTACCGAGTATCATGTTAGTAAAGACAGCGAGTTAGGCAAACGCATAGCTGGTGCAAAACTTATGATTGCGGCTCATGGAACGTTTGATACTTTTGGTGCTCCAGACTCTGCACAAAAACCTAAAGATGACTTTGGTGAATTTAACGGAACTCCTGAATTAATTGTATTAGATCCCATCTACAATAGTAAGGCACCAGCTCATGCAAAAAGCGGAGAAGAGCTTACTGCTAAGAAAGATGTGAAAACAAAACAAACATGGTTGGAACAACATGGTCAAAAGATTGATCAGTTTGTTAACAGTATTTCGCACACAGATAAAAACGGCATCTTTTATCCTTTCTTAAATCAAAAAAATGCAGGTAGCACATTTGAATCTATCGATGCTAAAGTGTTTTTTGATTGGATGGCAGAACCGCAGGCTAATGGTAAACCTCGTGTATCATTGCCTAAGCAACAAGCGTTACACCATATTGAGCAACAAACACAGGCATTGAATGAAGTGTTCCATGCTATGAAAGTTATTAGAGATATCAAACACGACATATACAAAATAACTAACGATACACACGATGCAGATGTCTGGTCTACTAATAGCGAAGGTTATGTTCGCTATGCTCAACCTCATCATAAGCATGGCAATATGAAAATCGTTGCACCTGGATGGAAAAATTGAAAGCACATCATTTAACAGAATCATTACACAAAGATGCGGCCATTATATTTGGACGTTTTAATCCTCCTCATTTTGGCCACAAGGCCGCTTGGGAAATAGCGGCCAAACATGATATTTGGTATGTAGGTACAAATCAAGGCACTCAAGGTCCTAAAGATCCACTTCCATTCGATATTAAAGTTGAAGCCATGAAAACATTCATGCCTGAATTAGAAGGGCATTTGGTGGCAGAACAAAGTTGGTTTACACTAGCATCCATGGTGTACAAAAAATACGGTTCTGTCACATTGCACATTGTTACTGACAGTGTAGATGTAAACACATACTTGCCCATGCTACAGGGCCAAAATGGTAAAGAAGGGCCACATGGGTTTTATCATTTTAAGGCTATCTTATGGGCTGAAGCAAAAAGGCAAAGCGAAGCAAGCCTAGTTCGTAAAGCAATTAAAGAAAATAATCCACAAGATTTTGCAAAATATTCAGGAGTACCTGCTGATACAATAATTGCAAAGCATCCGTATTTTCAACTGGTAAGACATTATATGATGCCGTATATGGAAGCTGAGATTGCTAAAGAAAAACAAAAAGCTGAAAAAGAGCAACAGCGAGCAGAAAAAGAAAAACAAAAAGCAGAGAAACTAGCTATGAAACAAACCAAAATCAAAGGGCCTGCACAAGAACTGGCGGAAAGTAATTTGAGAGAATTATCTACTGACAAGCTGGCACAATATAAAAAAACTGCGTATGCAGATGCCAAGAAGGCAGATGCTGGTGGTGACTATGCTCGCGGTGACAAACGCTTCAAAGGCATCAACAAAGCCACCAACAAGCAGTTTGCCAACGATCTTAAGAAACATGGACAGCAAGGTGTGGCGGAAGCCGAAGGCGATGCAACAGGAGTACCACACGTTACTAAAGAACTGTTGCAACACATTGTTAAACAAGTTGGTGCAGAAGGCGCACACGCCATTGTTAAGAGTTTAGAATGGGGCGACGGTGCGGCTAAAGAACTATTACATTTGATTGTTAGAGATCTGGAAAAAGATATCAGCATGGCTGAAGCAGTGAAGCAACGGTTAGATCCTAAGTGCTGGAAGGGCAAGCACAAAGAAGGCACTAAAATGAAGGGCGGTGTCCGTGTTAACAACTGTGTTCCTAACGAAGGTCGTGTTAGATTGGGCCAATTATTTGAAGAAATTTGGCAACAACGATTCAATAAATAATGAAACAGTACAGAATAACTTCACAAGACTTAAATCAGGATAGCCCCGATGATTGTTATTTGTCGCCGGAAGATCCTATCCAAGAATTAAAGATCCTATCTGGCATGGGCGGACTAGGCGGCGAAGCAAGATTACACGAGTATCGTGCAAACCAAGGAAGTAATATTAGTGTTACTGGAGATAACAAGGGCGAGTTGATGCGTAAAAACCATATACAGCCTGGAACTCCAGAATGGTTTAAATTATGGTTTAGTTTACCTTACATGACTGGTGAACAACCAATAGGAAAAAGCAATGAGAGCAAATGAATTTATCAAAGAAGGCAAAGGTGGAACACCTGATCTAAAGCCGCATCATGAAAGGGCCGCACCAAGAGCTGAAAGAATTGATACTGACACATTCTATGGTATGTATCGTTTAGGTGTAGCTATTGCAGGTGACGGCAATGCTTTTAAACATGGGCCTATTAATGATCAGCCTACTGTTTGGGTGCGTTATCCGGGCGAGCAAGAAAAGCTAGATAAAGCTAAAAAAATATTAGGAGTAGGCAGTACTGTAGTTGTTGCTGATGCATCGAGTCATGAAATAGATTCTACCAATAGCATCAGTCCTGTGGCTAAAGTTAAAACTAACAAATACGGTGTGTAATGAGAGCTAAAGAATTCATCAGCGAAACTGCTACAGTAGGAGCTACAAGCTCTGGAAATATAGCAACTGTTGTAAATCCCAACATTGCGGGCGGTGTAAACAATGCAAAACCTCCCAAAGTCATGCAGAAAAAGTACAAAAACGGCACTGCCGTTAATGCCCTAGACATGATGGGAGTCAGCCTATTCGGCGGCGAAACCATTAAAAGATAAATATTACAAGTTAACGGAGTCCTCAAATGGCCAAACAAGATCTATATAAAACAGCACAACAAAGTGCCAAACTTTTCAAATTAATTCAAGATGAACAGCTATTAGAAAGCTGGGTAAAGAACAAAATTATTAGTGCCGCAGAAGATATTTCTACGGTATATCAGTATTTGAACTACGAAAAACAGTTCAAAGATTACAGCCAAATGATTGCTGAAAGTACTGATCTAAGCGAAAGCAAACGTGCTTTGTTAACAAGCAAACTTGCAGAAGCCAAAGAAAAGGTTACCGCACTTAAGAAAAAAGCCGCTAAAGACAAGTCTGAAAAGATGTCTGAAGGTTTTGATGAAAAGTCCAAAGAAGGTGATTCATTTAAAACTGCTACCGGTAGGGCAGTTAAGACCGACAAAGGCGTTAGACATACAAACACTAGCTATCACGATGATGGTGATGCTGAAGAGAAATCAGGTAAGGGTATCAAGAGTCATGCCAAAGCACAATCAGCCGCTGAGAAGAAAGAAAAAGCTCCAGCACAGAAATTCAGTCCAAAAAGTGCCAAAACATACGGCATGAAAGACGGTGTTAAGTTTGACAATCGTGACAAAGTGGATGAAGCCAAAGCCAAGTGTTGCTGTGAAGAAAAAGGCAAAGCAAAATGCCCAGTACATGGCAAAGTGGACGAAGCTAAAACTATGAGCCGTGCGGCCAAAGGTTATGAGAAGTTTGGTCCCGAAGGTATGAAAAAATTAGCACAAGCTGGCAAAGACGGTGCTAGTAAAAAAGAAATAGATGCTATTCGCGACAAATACAACAAGTATGACGAAGGCAAAATGCCAATGAAGAAAGTCAATGGCAAAATGGTTCCAGCATTTGCGGCAGACGGCAAAGGCAAAAATGATTTAGAAAAGAAGAAAGTTGATGAAGCTGATGTAGGCAAGCACAACAATGGTAAGACAACTGGTTTTAAAGCTGTTGCTAATAAGGCCGCCAAAGAATACGGTAGCAAAGCGGCAGGTGAACGTGTAGCAGGCGCAGTTAAAGCCAAAATGGCCAAAGCTGGCAAGTTGGAAGAAGCAAAGCCAGATTTTTTAGATTTAGACGGTGATGGTAACAAGAAAGAGTCGATGAAAAAAGCGGCCGCTGATAAAAAGAAAAACCCATTTGGTAACAAAAAAGTTAAAGAAGCCATTGCCCGTGCCAAAGATATATTGGAAGGCAAAGTCAAAAAGAAGAAAGACATGATTGACATGGAAGGCAATGCGGTGACCGGTGGTCTAGCAGATAAAAGTATTCCAATAGGTTCAAAGATTCCCGGTACCAATGTGGTCAAGAAAAAGCAGATCGAGACAGAAGGCAAAACAACTGCATTAAAAGAATCTGCAGAGTTAGATCGCATGAAAGTTATCATGCAACGATTAAACGGATAATACTATGGACATGAAGAAAATTCTTCAGACCATGGACAGTGTATCAAGTAAACCAGTAGAAGGGTCTGACAACATGAAAACTTTTCTGTCTATTGTGACAGAAGGCGCTAATCCGCATAAGGTTACATTGCCAGTTCAAATGGCTATGCAACACTATGCGGAACCTAAAGTTGAACAACCAGAAACAATTAAAGAAGTTAAAAAGACAGCAATGTCCAACATGTTGTATCAATATTATACAACTGCCGAAAAAGAATTAGCCGAAGAATCTACCTCAAAGAAAGAACTTATTAGCGAACAGGCTAGACGTATTGCTGATCGTATTCTTAATAAAAATCGTATGGTAGAAACAGAAGATCATGATCCAGCCGAATATGATCAAGAAGGCGAGATGGCTGAAAATCACTTTGGTGCATTAAAGCATGCTATCGGCGAATTAGAATCGATGATTCACCCTAACGATAATCTTCCAGAATGGGTACAAGATAAAATTACACTTGCAACTGACTATATAGAAACTGTACGTGATTATATGATCGGCGATAAAGATAAACTACACGAAATGCACAAAGATGCTTATCAACGCGATCAAGCCGCGGCTGAATATGGCTTGCGTGGAGAACATCATAGAGATTTTAAACGTCAAGAGATGGAACATGAACTTGGGCACGAAACAAATAACTATGCGATTAGTATTAATGGCAAACAATGGAAGGTTTTTGGATCTAGGCAGGAAGCAAATCGTATTTCACTTGCCATGGAACGTAAATATCCAGACAAACAAATCAAAGTACATGCAACTGGTGCGGCAGTAAGTGAAGGAGCCAAGTAATGGACGAACTAGTCAAAGCCGTAAAGATAGCATTTGCCAGTGAAAATGTTTACTATGTTAAAGCATCTTCATTTCATTGGAATATCGAAGGGCCAAACTTTCCACAGTATCATAAATTATTAAACAAGATTTATAATGAAGTGTACAATGCACGTGACGAGTTTGCTGAAAATATTCGTTATTTGGGATCCTATGCACTCGGCAGTAACAGTGCATTTTTAAAATACAGTGCCATCCAAGAAAGCAATGAAGTGCCAGAGCCTCAAGCCATGTTGGCTGAATTATTGGCAGACAGTGAAAAAATTATTTCTTTTTTAAAAATTACATTCGATCTTGCAGAACGCGAACGTGAGCATGGGCTAAGTAATTTTATTGCAGATCGACAATCTGCTCATGCCAAACATGCATGGATGTTACGCAGTACCTTGAAGAAATCAGGAATTTAGAATGGATTTGAAAGCACTTTTAAACAAGTTGGATAAAATAAAC
>Ga0136642_1001228_pt1 | contig 11310 bp, 9 predicted proteins | sample LowCatLa1302831Y_FD_115313 | JGI IMG/M metagenome (GOLD analysis project Ga0136642, IMG submission 115313) | Freshwater microbial communities from Lower Cathedral Lake, Yosemite National Park, California, USA - 13028-31Y | ecosystem: Environmental > Aquatic > Freshwater > Lake ... | reverse complement strand
CTAGTGCATCGAAAACTTCACGCGGTGTTGCTGGGATTGGATCAGTTGAAGTGAGCTGAACAATTCGACGAACGGGGCCAACTACAACCCCTGGGGATACACCTATGCCTGTGTACTTATTGGACATCGATAAAGTCTAGCGCCTGCGCAGCATTCCAGCCGCCAGGAAATTCCTTGATAAGTTCTTTGCAGCCATCCACATCAGAACCAAGTGTGACGATGGGAGCCTCGTCGTAACCATCACGGCGATGTTGTCCTAATCCAATATTTGAGAAGAGTCCGTTACATAAGCACTTTCGTCCAACAGTCTCTTCCATATTTCCATCCTTTTTCAAGTACGGCTTTTCTGGTTCACTCGGACAGCGATAATCAACACGACCACTCTTCAGCATAATTGGCTCACGTAAGTAGCCCATGTCGCACAACTTTGGTCGCGCAGCAAAGACATCGGGCAGGGCGGTTGTGCCAGGAAGGCTAACTATTTTGATTGGGAAACCAGTCGGTGATGCCAACATATCTGTGTGAATTTCAAATGTTCCATCACGAAGTGTGTCCAGAATCTGGTTTCGAATATTGTCAGTAAATCCTGAATCGCTACAGAGCGCGAAAAGTGTTCCAACTTGTACACCTACCGCTCCTAGCTCTAGGGCTTGTGCGAGTTTTCCGCGAGCACCAAATCCACCAGCTAGCCAATATGGGTATCCATATTTCTGCATCTTCTCTAAGTTTGCCAAATCTCTCGGGCCATAAATTGGCTCGTGATCTGCATCGAATTCAATCTTTCCACGTGGTGGCGCATTATGTCCTCCGGCAGATGGGCCTTCAATAATGAATCCATCTGGGCGACTAGATTCATCGCGAGCAAGATAGGCAGCCAAGATGTCGCTAATGATAATCGCAAGAAACATTGGGCGAACAAAATCAAATTTAGTCACATCAATAAATTCCGCTGGATCTAAGGTGATGCGTTGTGATTCTCCATTAACAATATCAATTGTTATATAACTTGCTTTCTTCTGCGCAATTTCAGTGATGAAGCGTGGAATTTCGCGAGGAATTCCAGCGCCCATAATTACATAATCTACTTTTGCAATCATCGCGCCAATAATTCCAGCGGCAGATCCCATCTGAATTTTTTCTAGAAAATTAATTCCTACAGGTCCATCGTGACCCTCTTTGGCTAACCATACTTCGACGAATGCCCCAACAATTAAGAGGTCATTTGAATGCCTGGAAGCATCGATAAGTAATTTTGGTGCATTGGAGTAAGAAACATCCGCAGCTTTACCGCCTTCAATAAAATACTTCTCAAGAATGTGATTGGCGGTTTCTTGATTAGGAAATGCGGCAAGTGCCCGACGAACATGTCCGCCTTCATCTCCACTTTCCAAACGACGAATCAGAACTGCATCAATCGCGGTTCCAGAAACGACGCCCATACCGCCATGCTCGGAAACAGCTTTTGCTAATTTCCAATTAGAAACAGCAACGCCCATACCGCCTTGAATAATCTGTGGCAGAGCTTTAGTCATGAACCTAATTCTTACTTAGAAACCCCCTACCCACGAGTATCCACACTCGTGAGGAATCGCTCACTTATGTGAGGGAAAGGTCAATATCGCCTGCGTTTCATTTCCAATCCGAGCCAGCTTTATCTGTCCTTTGAGTTCATTTTCAGTCAATGTGCGAACAATTTGAAGGCCTAAGTTTGATGAGCCCTCATAGGTGAAGCCGTCGGGAAGGCCTACCCCGTTATCGATGACTTTCACTGTAACTAATTCCTTTTCATGGGTGATATCTATATGCAACAAATCACCTGATTTTGCCAAGCCGTGTTCAAGAGAATTGTGAATAAGTTCAGTAATCACAAGCGCAAGCGGCGTCGCTTGCTGTGCGCCGAAAATACCAAATTCACCAGTTTTTGTATGTATGACAGGCCGCTCGCTCAGTTCGATTGCGTTGCGAATAATTCGGTCATAAACCTCATCGAACAGAACGGTCTCTGCTGAACTTGTGGACAAGGTCTCATGCACAATCGCAATGGATGCAACGCGACGTACTGCTTCTGCAAGTGCCTGCGAAGCTTCCGGATCTTCGACTCTACGAGATTGAAGTCGAAGGAGGGCAGAAACTGTCTGTAAATTATTTTTAACTCTGTGATGGATTTCTCGAATTGTTGCATCTTTAGTAAGTAGCGCCCGATCTCGACGGCGTAGTTCTGTGACATCTCGAACAAGAACAATGGCGCCGATTCGATCCTCACCTTGGGTTAATGGAATTGCAAGTAAATCGAGAATTGCACGACCATTATCTAAGTCAGCCCGGCGCAGACTTTTCCCGCTGAAAATTCCCGCCCATGATTCATCGGTTGCTTCACTCGCACTTGAGGTAATTTCCTCTAATAAATTACCAAATACATGGTCCTCAAGTTCGGTTTCCCAACCAGCACGACTCATTGCAGAGCGGGCATTTGGGCTTGCATAAATAACTGAACCATTAGGGTCGAGTCGGATTAAGCCATCACCCACACGAGGAGCAGATTCAGCGCGATAGATATTGTTTTGGATTGGAAAAGTTCCTTCGGAAATCATGCGATAAATCTTGTGTGCTATTTCGCGATAGTTAATTTCTAGGCGTGACGCTGAACGCATTTGTACGGCGTCGCGGTGCCGAGAGATCACTGCGATTATGTGCCCGTTAAATAAAACAGGAACCGTTTCTTCTTTAATGAGAATATCCCCGACCTGAACCGGCTCGGTATCGCGAACAATCTCTCCTTGGGAGAGCGACTGATCAAGGTGGGGGTTATCGCCCCAATTAATTTCTTCACCAATCACGTCGTGGGCAAAGACAGTGGCTGCAGTTGTTGGGCGAATATGAGCTACAGCGACAAACCCTTGGGGCCAACTTTGATAATCCTTGCGTTTTGGAATCCACAGGATTAAATCAGCAAAGGAAAGGTCGGAGAGCAATTGCCATTCAGCAATCAATTCAGAGAGTCGTTCTTTATCTTCAGAGGTCAGCGCAGTCTGCGAGTAAGCAGACTCCATGCGTGAGCTCGACATTTTCTACCTCGTCTACCTCTCCTAAAGTAATGAGGCAGCGATACTACCAATCTCTTTCTTGCCCTTATTTCCGGGTGCAAAGAGAGAATCCAGGATCCCAGTTCCTGCTGGATGTAGGAGTGATTCGGCAAGTTGGTATTGCTTCTCCCCTGCGACTAACTGCGCAAAAGCAGACTGTGCCTGGCGAAGCTCCTTGCTCTGTCCTTTATTAATGCACACATACGTGGGGGCTACTCGCTTCATCAAGATTGGAAACTCCTTCATAAATTGATCTAGCTGCATCAGGCTAGATTTTGTTGTTTGAGTTACGTATACCAAAGCTGTTGCAGCATCAAAAAGATTGTTATGTAACAACGCTAGCCACCGTCGATCATTCACTACCTCTCCCAGTGGAGGTAGTACTCCCACGTCGATAATTATTACCTCTTTGGGTTCGATCTCCGGAATCTTTGTTGGCTTCTTCTGGGGTGCAAGACTGTGAATGGCAAAATCATTGCTTGTGAAATATTGACCAAGTGGAATATTTCGAAAATCCGCATCAATAAAAACCACTTTTCGAGACTTGCTGATTTCGGTGGCTAAGGCGATTCCTAGAAGAGTGATACCTGGCGATCCGGAACTTCCCGTCACGAGAATAACTTTTTGCACACTCTCTTGAATCTTTGGACTAGCATGAGATGCCGAAATTACTGGCGTCGATGAGTGCACCATGGGGAGCCTTAGTTGGCCCCGAACTTTTTGCATAATTTCATGGGCCGTACTAGGTGTTCCGTCTAGGCAGATAAAACTGGTGGTTGTTGTGCTGTGCTTCATTATGAGATCGCTCGTGAAACCTGGAAATTCAGTTGTGTAGACGATAACGGTTCGCAATTCGGTGGAACGTTTTTGAATGAATTCCTCCAAGGCACTTGAATCAAAAGCACGGAAAATAATGCTCCAACCTTGGGTGAAAAGAAGTTGGGATACGTAATCCTCTAAATCCGCTTCCCCTACGGCTGTAATGACTTCAATTTGAGGTATCTCAGAGCGCATTTCTCACCACCACAATTCTTCCCATTTGCATTGCATCTGTGATATTCAAAACAACCTTCTGATCTACGCTAAATAGCACGGTTACAACTCCACCCATATTTTGCGAGGTAGAGTCAACCTGGGAGATTCGAATTTTTGACACTACTAAAGACGTCAGCGCTTTAGGATCTTTTGTGGGAATCGAATAAAGATCGACAATATCTCCAGCCCTTAAATCCACAGGCAGGTCACTCTTTGAAATTCCAATTGGAATCTCTTTAAAGGAGCTACCGCTTGGGGATTTTGTTATCGCACTCACTGGAATCAGTTCGCCTTGTCCTATTGGTTTTAGAAGAAAACTGCCCACAAGGCCGGCTTTGTCTGAAAAATACTTTGGTGCTTGGTTGCCCAAGCTAACTTTCACAACCTCTAAATCACTGGACTTGATTGCACTACCTGGTGAAAGTGAGAACTTTGCTCCCCACATTGAAACGGAATTATCTGCTTGTCCTGCCAACGTTACCGCTGCAAGAAGTGAGATAAGAAGAACTCCTACCCCAATAAACTTTCTGGAATTTCTTTGAATAATTGTTTGTAAGTCGGCCATAGGAGATGAGTAACGAAAATCCGCAGAATTTGGATTTTCTTGTCCACAGTTAGGATTGAAGATTTACTGGTGGTGAAATCTCATCCTTTATGACGAGGTAAAACATAGAGGCCACAACACAGAATCACCTCATGAGCGAAGAAATAACTTTAAAGAAGGCAATTTTGCGTCCCGTCGTATTCCAGGCGGGTAGTGAGTCACAGCAAAGATTCCATGATGGTTGGCACGAGCCTCTACTGGATCTCTTTTCAAGACCCGTCACTTTCCCGCCAGCTGTCCCATTGATTCCAAAGCTATACCTCATCCCAACCCCAGATTTACTTGAAGGAGAAGATACTGACCCGGATACGGCGCGAAATCCATCGCCTCTCTCCCAACTTCCTCACCTTGATGATTGGGTCGGTAAATACATAGTTAGTGTCATAGAGATTTATGGTGGCAAACGTCCAGTGCATCAACTCGCGCGATGGAGTCACAGAACTATTTATGCGCAGTTATCAAAAAATATTGGTGCCTGGAAGCCGCTCCCTAAAATTCGAAAACTCTATATTTCCCAACCATTAGAAGGAATTGCAGAAGTAACAGCTACCTTGAGATTTGACCAACGAGTGAGATCACTTGTCTTGCGCTTTGAGGGCGTGGACCATCGCTGGTTGTGTACTAAATTGGAACTGATTTAGATTATTTAAGCTGTGCCGTGACAACGTTTGTACTTACGACCTGAGCCACAAGGGCATGGTGCATTGCGTGAAGTTCCACCAGTTTCTGATGCACTTCCATCGACATCAGCAGCGGTATAACGTAATTGCTGCTCTTGCTTAGGTGGGGTCGCAAGTCCCTTTGCTTCAATTCCATCTGACTGAACGTTTACTTCAACGTGGAATAGGAAGCCAATCATTTCCTCCGCAATTGAATCCATCATCGCTGCGAAAAGATCGTAACCTTCGCGTTGGTATTCAACGAGCGGATCGCGCTGGGCCATTGCCCGCAAACCGATACCTTCTTGCAGATAATCCATCTCGTATAGGTGCTCACGCCATTTACGGTCGAGAACCTGGAGCAAAACTTTGCGCTCAAGCTCGCGCATAACCTCAGAACCAAGTGCTTCTTCTCGGGCTACGTATGCAGCCTTGGCATCATCAACGACACGAGTGAGCAAGAAGTCGTGGTCCAAGCCTGCTTTGCCATTAACTTCTGCGACAAGTGAGTCGAAGGTAAAGGAAATTGGATAGAGGGCTTTGAGTGCAGTGTGCAAAGTATCAAGATCCCAATCCTCGGCATATCCTTCACTTGTTGCACCAGCAATGTATGCGCTAACGGTTTCAACAAGAAATTCTTGAACCTGATCTTTTATATCGCGGCCTTCCAGAACTTCACGGCGCTCTCCATAAATTACTTCTCGTTGGCGGTTCATGACATCGTCATACTTCAATACATTTTTACGCATCTCAAAGTTGAGGGACTCAACTTGTGTTTGAGCCGAGCGAATAGCGTTTGAAACCATCTTGGATTCAATAGGCATTTCCTCTGGTAGGCCAGCTGCGCCAAGGAAGCGCTCGACAAGGCCAGAATTAAATCTGCGCATCAAATCATCTTGGAGGGAGAGATAGAAGCGTGATTCACCTGGATCACCTTGACGACCCGAACGACCGCGAAGCTGATTATCAATACGACGTGATTCGTGGCGCTCTGTTCCTAAGACGTACAAACCACCAAGTGCAACTACTTCATCATGTTGCTTAGCAACGGCCGCTTTTTGTTTTTCAAGTTCAGGAGCCCAGGCAGCTTCGTATTGCTCTGATTCATCAACCGGACTGATCCCACGTTGTTGGATTGCAAAGTCAGCCATGAATTCTGGATTTCCACCGAGCATGATGTCGGTACCGCGGCCCGCCATATTTGTGGAAACTGTTACTGCGCCAAGCGCACCGGCGCGAGCAATAATTGACGCTTCTCGCTCGTGATGTTTAGCGTTCAAAACTTCGTGCGGAATTCCTCGGCGCTTGAGAAGAGCTGAAAGTTCCTCAGACTTTTCAACGGAGACTGTTCCGATAAGTACGGGCTGGCCTTTTTTATGGCGCTCTGAAATATCATTTGCAACAGCTTCAAATTTTCCAAGTTCTGTCTTGTAAATATAGTCTGACTGATCCACGCGCTGTGAATTGCGATTTGTTGGAATCGGAATAACTCCAAGTTTGTAAATCTGCATAAATTCTGAGGCTTCAGTCATCGCCGTGCCGGTCATACCGCCGAGCTTTGTATATAAACGGAAATAATTCTGAAGCGTAATTGTGGCCAGGGTTTGGTTCTCATCCTTGATTTCGATGCGCTCTTTCGCTTCGAGAGCTTGGTGCAATCCTTCTGAATAGCGCCGCCCTGAAAGAACGCGGCCCGTATGTTCATCAACAATCAAGAGCTCGCCACTCATGACTACATAATCTTTATCCTTCTTGAAAAGTTCTTTAGCGCGAACCGCATTGTTGAGATAACCAATCATCGGTGTATTTACGGATTCGTAGAGATTTTCAATTCCAAGAAGCTGCTCAACCTTGGTAACTCCTTCTTCATGAATACCAATTGTGCGTTTCTTTTCATCAATTTCATAGTGAGTATCCCGAGTAAGTTTTTCAGCAATGAGGGCAAACTCCTGATACCACTTTGTTGCTTTATCAGCAGGACCACTAATGATGAGAGGAGTACGAGCTTCATCAATCAAGATTGAGTCCACTTCATCCACAATCGCAAAGTTATGTTCGCGTTGTACGCAATCTTCAAGGCTCCATGCCATGTTATCGCGCAGGTAATCGAAACCGAATTCGTTATTTGTTCCGTAGGTGATGTCAGCGGCGTATTGCTCGCGACGTTCAGCAGGTGACATATTTGAAAGAATTACGCCAACTTTGAGTCCTAGGAATCGGTGAATACGACCCATCCACTCGCTGTCACGTTCTGCAAGATAATCATTTGTTGTAACAATATGTACGCCTTTGCCGGTAAGGGCATTGAGGTAGGCCGGAAGGGTTGAGACAAGAGTCTTTCCTTCACCAGTACGCATTTCAGCAATATTGCCTTTGTGGAGTGCGGCACCACCCATGAGCTGTACGTCGTAATGTCGTTGTCCCAATGTGCGCTTGGCTGCTTCACGGACTGTTGCAAAAGCTTCAGGAAGCAGGTCATCAAGATCTGCTCCTTGTGCAAGACGAGTACGGAAAAGTTCTGTCTGACCACGAAGTGCCTCATCGCTAAGCGCTGAAATCTTTGGCTCGAAGGAAGTTGTTTCTGCTGCGATTTTTTCGAGAGCCTTGATGGCACGACCTTCGCCGGCGCGAAGAATCTTGTCTAGAACTGACACTGTTCCTCTTTCTTATTTCTTTCTTTTGCATCCATAACTATCGGGGCCTATCGGAATTCAAGTGCTAATCGTATTGGGTAAGTGGTGGGTGGCTATACAAGCTGAAATTGCGGCCACTGGGGCAATTTGCCCACTTTTTAGCGCTCGGAGGGCTTCTCGTAGTGAAGCGCCACTGGTCACTAAGTCATCTATAACAACCAGCGCCCCACTCAAGTAATTCCCGCCAGTAAGGCTATATGCGCCAGCAAGATTGGTGAATCTTTGATCATGGATAAGTTTTGTTTGGTCTTTAACTTTTCGATTAGTACAAAGGCCCTGCCAAACCTTGCCCCCAGTCAATCGAGCCACTTCGGTTGCCAGAAGAAAAGCGTGATCAAATCCTCGGCGACGATTCGCTGATCGGCTGGAAGGGATGGGGAGCAAGACGTGAGGTGCGTTCAAGTGATGGGCAATGGCGCGTGCCAATACTTTTCTAGCTCTCGAATCATTATTCTCTTTTGCTTTCAACACTATATGGGAAATTGATTTCGAATAATATGCCGATGAAATTAATGGGATTCCCTCGATGTGATTGTGAATTGGATACTTCCACTCCAGATCACATTTTCTGCAAAGAAGTTCTTCTGGCTTTGTTGATCCGGAACAACCCACACATCTTTCTGGAAAGAGTAATTGCATGATTTCTCCCATAGCAGGAGCATGGCAATTTTAGATGTCGTCAGAATCCATTTCAAAGAGCGTTGTGGATGGAGCATCTTCAGGGATAACTTCGATTGGGTACACACTTACTGGAATTCCAGGTGACTTTGGAAGAGTGAGAACAAAGTGAGCACCTTGACGTGGTCGACCCCACGCTTTCAAAGTACCTTCATGAAGTTGCGCATCCTCCAAAGCGATAGCAAGGCCGAGCCCCGTTCCTCCGCGTAACCGGGAACGTGATGGATCGGCTCGCCAGAATCGATCGAATAGTCGCTCGCCTTCTCGTCCACTAAATCCAATTCCATAATCTCGAACACCCAGTGCAACTTCGTGATCTGTCTGCGCAATTTTTATAACTACTCCGCGACCCTCGCTATGGTCAATTGCATTAGAAATCAGATTACGAAGAATTCTTTCAATTCTGCGCGGATCAACAGCTGCATTAGCAGGCGCGTCTGGTGCCTCAATACGTAAGTCTCCCGGGGCATGAAGTTGATCGACCACTTGGCGGACCAATGAAGTGAGATTAACTTCGTGGGTCTCCAATATCGCTGCGCGAGCATCAAAACGACTTACCTCGAGCAAATCTGTGAGGAGAGTTTCAAACCTTTCAATCTGAGCAATAAGGAGTTCTGCGCTGCGGGAAGATGCTGGATCTAGGTTTTGGCGTGCTTCGTAAAGTACCTGCGATGCCATGCGAATCGTCGTAAGAGGAGTTCGTAGTTCGTGGGAAACATCCGAGACGAAGCGTTGTTGAAGGCGTGAAAGATTTTCTAGTCGCGAAATCTGCTGTTGTAGTGATACAGCCATTTCATTGAAGGCAAGGGCAAGGCGTCCAAGTTCATCTTCACCACGTACAGCAAGGCGACGTCCCAGATCTCCTGCTGTTAACTCTTCAGCAATTTCGGCCGCCTCTCGGACGGGCCGAACTATTCGTCCTATGACATACCACGTTATCAGCGCAATTAGGAAGATAAGAATTGCTCCAAAGATCCATAGCAATACACCGATGAGTCCAATTAATTGCTTCTGCTGCGTCAACGGGAAAAGATAATAAATTTCATACTCTTGATTATTCGGAATAACAATTGTCGAGCCCACTGCAATTCCGTCAAGCTGGACTCCAGTGAGATATTTGATTGTCAGATATTGCGATTGAATGGTGGTGTGCTTACGCACTTTAGTACGCAGGTCATCTTTGATAATTGAAAAATCTAGAAAATTTGAACTGCCTTGATAGAGATGAGACTTTTTTGCCGTAGTTGGCGTTGGTATCAAAATTACTTCACGTTGAATTACATTTGTGTTTACATCGCCAACATGGAAGAGGTTATCTAAAACGGTTTTTAACTTAATATCCGTGCGATATGTCGTCGCATCGAGCTGACTTTGGGTGTAATTGACGAGGGAATCTGCTTCAGAGATGGAAGCTGCGAGTTTCTCCCGGTACACCCCGCGAGTAATTTGGTTGGAGAGAACTGTTCCTAAAACAAGAATGAGTGCAGATGTAAGGGCTATTGTTAATATTGAAACACGAAAAAGAATTGAGCGACGCCAGCTACGAAGTAGCCCTGTCATTTTTCAGATGTTCCTACAGGTCCGGCTGATCCGGCTTTATATCCGACTCCTCGAACAGTCAGAATGAGTTCTGGATTATCGGCATCTCGCTCAATTTTTGATCGAAGTCTTTGAATGTGAACATTGACGAGCCGCGTATCTGTTGCGTGTTGGTAACCCCAGACTTCTCCTAGAAGTGATTCTCGAGTGAAAACTCGTCCAGGTTCTTTTGCAAGTGCTACAAGGAGATCAAATTCCAACCGAGTCAATGGAATTGTTTTTCCATCGCGAGCAATCGTGTGCGCTACCTGATCAATAGCAAGGTCGCCAATGCGAAGTGAAGAGATTGGTTCAGAGGCGCTACGGCGCAGACGAACTTTCAACCGAGCGACTAGTTCAGAGGGATTAAATGGCTTGACCATGTAATCATCTGCGCCAGCTTCAAGTCCGAGCACAACATCGTGGGTATCCCCTTTTGCGGTAAGCATCACGATGGGGACCATCGATTCTTGCCGAATCCGACGACAGACTTCTATGCCATCTATTCCGGGAAGCATTACATCGAGTAAAACTAAATCTGGGGTGTTGGCGCGAAAGATATCCATCACGCCATCACCGTCACCCACAAGATCCACTTCAAAACCAGAGCCATTGAGAACAATTCCCAACATCTCTGCTAAATCTTGGTCGTCATCAACGACCATGATAAGTGGCATTAGGAGCCGTGTTCCCACGAATTCAGATACAGCTCTTGAGCTGGAGTTAATACATCAATGTCAACGCCCATACTTGCAAGCTTAAGACGAGCAACTTCTTTGTCAATAACTGTTGGAACTTCATGCAAGCCTGGAGCGAGGTCCTTTGCAGCTTTCAATAAGTATTCAGCAGTGAGAGCTTGATCAGAGAATGACATATCCATTACCGCTGCAGGGTGACCTTCGGCAGCCCCAAGGTTTACTAGGCGACCTTCTGCAATCAGGAGTAGGCGGTGGCCGTTTGCCATGACATATTCATCTGTT
>Ga0136642_1001227_pt1 | contig 11313 bp, 8 predicted proteins | sample LowCatLa1302831Y_FD_115313 | JGI IMG/M metagenome (GOLD analysis project Ga0136642, IMG submission 115313) | Freshwater microbial communities from Lower Cathedral Lake, Yosemite National Park, California, USA - 13028-31Y | ecosystem: Environmental > Aquatic > Freshwater > Lake ... | reverse complement strand
CACATACTCAAAAATCAATAAACTAGGCTCCTAAATCACCAAATAAGCCCGCACAGGCGTTGATAGTGTGCCCCGAATCCGTTCTGATGTGTGACGGCAAGGTAGTTCTGCTTGGTGACAGAGTTGTAAATCACTATCCTTTACAGGACGACGATGGAATATCCCTATAATCCGTTTGATTTGCAAGAAGGAATACAAGGGTAAAAGAGGGGCAGTGGCCCCACGGTTTGTTGCATGTTAGCGTATGCAGCCAGCCCGCCGTCATACAAAGACAGCATGAGTAGGTACCGGATGACCGCCTACGTTCTAGTGCTAACGCTAAGTGATCATGTTCGACTCAGATAATGTCCACAACTTTGCCCGCCAGGGCAAAGTGTGACTGAACGATCTAGATAATATCTTAACGCTTCGCGTTCGGTAACAACTACCAAGGTTCGAGCGCAAGCGATGAACAGAAGAACGCAAGTTCTTCTTTAGGGCGTTGATAAATATCATTATGAAAGTTTATGAAATAATCTCAATGAATGAAGCTGTGCCTGGGCTGGGTTTTCTGGGCAAAGGTGCTGAGCTGCTGGGCAAAGGCCTTGAAAAAGTCAAGAACCCCATAAAGGCATTTCGTGGTGCTGAAGGTGCATTGAAAGATGCCATAGCCAAGGAAATAGGCGACATTGCTCGTGTGCAAAACATTGACATAAAAGATGCTGCCAAGGTGTACAGTGATAGGCTTGAACGCAAGATCGGTAATGAAATGGTGAACATTCAGCGTCGTGAACGAGCATTGGGTAGACCCATGCCTGACATCAATTCACCTCAACTGAGAGCCAAGGCCATGGAAAATCTTGAGATTGATGCAAGACAGTTGGACAAAAACTTTGTGAAAGATGCCAGTACCAGCGCACAGCTGACCAGAGGCGCTGAAGCATTGGGACTCAAAGACGCCAGTTGGTGGCGAGGTTTATTTATGACCGGATCAGGAGCATTGAAAACCCTTGGTTTCTATCAAGGTTTTGTTGAACCATGGAATGAATTTACCCGACAGATGCAAATACATGCTCAAGAAGTGGCCAGCAACAAGATATCTGAAGAGCAGTACAATGGCTATATGAATCAGGAAGTAACCATATTGGTCAGCAAATGGGCCAGCCAGATGGTACTGACTGGAATTTTCAAGATGGTTGTGCTCAACAAAGAAAGCAACACACGTGGTATAGGCAATTGGATCAAAGAAAAAACTGGTGCTGACATGACTTCAGCCGCTGGCGTGTATTGGTTTAGATCTTGGGTCAATGACAGCGATGCACAAAAATGGCTGGCCAGTGCCTTGCTAATGGATATTGGATCATCCAGTCAACCGTTTGCTCAGGCCATAGGCAAAATACTTGCTCCCATACTGTCTTTGCCACATCGCTTTACTGGTGGACGTATTGGACCACCTGTGGACGGCGCAGAAGCCAAGACTGGCAAAATAGCTGGCGGTGCAACAGCCAGCGACGGTAGTGGTGGTAAACCTGTTGCTAGTAATGCACCAGCAAGTGGCGCCAATACACAGATAGATGCTACAAGTCCTGCTGCGCCAGCTGGCGCAGCAACCCAATCAACTGGCACTCTGGGCAAGAGTTATTTCAACTTTGACAGTGACATGACCAATTGGGAAGTGGACCCACAAAATCCACAATACATACGAAATCCTGCGGATCACAGTGACTTTGTGATAAAACCGCCAGGTTGGAAACCAGCGGCCAAATAATCACAGCAATGGGAGACCTGTATTCTTTACAGATTCTAAATTTTCATTGATCACGTTGTAGATCAATTCTCTTTCTTCAAAACTGTAATTATAAAACAAATCATTTACTGATACACCACCCCTCATGTACCAGCTGAGTCTAAACAGCTCTTCTTTAAACGCTTTAGTTTCTTTTTCCAGCCTAACCAGTTTTTCTTCAATCGCCTGAGCGGCTAAACCAATTAGGCTCCCTCGAAAAAATTGCTTTGATCAAGCTCCACACGTAGATCCGCATCTTTGTCACAGCTGCTGCATTTTACCTTGAATACAGGTATACGCCAGTCTTCTCTATTTTTTTCAATGTGCGCGGTGATAGCATCAAATATGGATTTTTCACAGTTGTTCATCCACTCCTGTATAAAACTTCTTTCTGTCACCACTTGTGTGCCAATTTCTACACTTTCTACACACAGTATATATAGATTGGTACGCACTTCTGCAAGATTTTTAAACAATCTGTTGATTGTGGATTGCTTTTCAATTTCATCTTGGATAGTGTCCACTTGACTGATTTGCTGTTGCAACTGAAAGTTTTTTAGACTGTACTCTGTGCTTTCTTTGTAGTTGAGAGGTCTGAGATTGATAACAAGATCTTTCAATTGGATTTTGTTATCATATTTCACAGTGCCAAAATGCTGAATGATTTTCCCCAAGTCCAGTTCATATTCATTTTCAGTGTTGCATGCACCGCATGTGTTTTCCACAGCCATGGTGTTGCCAAATGTTGCAATACGTATGGCTGTGAACAGCAATGTTGTGTCCAGTATGCTCAGATCCCAAGCATCTTTTACAGCACTGCAGCAACTTTCAATCACTCGTACTGAACTTTCTCCGCTGAGCAGCGCATCTGGAGTTTTAAGCACAATCTCGTCCATCCCAGTCATGGCACACACCGGCAGATTGGTAACATCGCCTTGTATGGCTCCAGGTCTGTTGTAAACACCTTGACTAGGCAAATTCACAAAAATTTTGGGTTGTCTAAAGTATTGCTGTAAAGGATTTTGTGGCATTATTATCTCCAGATAAATATCATATGTAGTATTTATATACGCACATTTCACCGGATTTTTTTATGGACTTTACCAAACAAGATTTAATAGATGCACTAAAAACTGTTTTTCCTAACAGTGGACCGGCACCTAGTACTCCTACCGGGGGTGCTAATGCAGACGGTGCAAACAAATCACTAACAAATTTTAGTGGTTACATACAAAATGTAACAACAAAATTTGGTGATCTTGCAGGCACAGCCATTCCGTTGGGTGTAGGACTTGAAAAATTAAGAACTGGTGCTGACGGAGCCAACATTGCAGCTGATGGCTTGAAGTCCGTGCTAACCACAGTGTCAGGAAGTGCGGGTCTCGGGGGATTAGGCAAAGCATCAGGTTTTGTAATAGACTCATTGATGAAAACCAGAGAGGACATGAACAAAACCATGGCCGAAACTGGTGTTGGTAATAACAATCTAGGTCAATTTGTAAGACTGAGTGGTGAAGCTGGATTGTCAACAGCACAGTTTGGTGAAGTGATGAAAACCAACATGCCCAGCATTATTGGTATGGGCAGCAATGCTACAAAAAGTGCAGAAGCGTTCAGCAAACTACAAAAAGGTTTATTAGAAAGCAAAGCCGGCGAAGGTTTGATGTTGGCAGGTATCAGTGCGCAGGAGATGGCCAACTACACTGCCCTCAGCATGAACATGTCTAGAAATAGAGATACTCGTACCGAGGCTGGACAAAAACTTGTGCAAGAAAGTGCGGCCAAGTTAGCTTATGAAATAGATGCCACTAGTAGGATCACAGGTCAGAGTAGGGAACAAGTCGCCAAAACGTTGCAGGCAGAAGCCGAAAAAACTGACAGTATTCTTGCAATGAATTTGCTGACCAAAGAACAAAGAAAGAGCTTGGAAGAATTCAATTCAAAATCTGCGGTGCTTGGCCCAGCTTTTGCCAACTTGGCTACAGAAGTTACAAGTAAAGGTGCCGTGGTTAGCGAAAAGAACTTGGCTATTATTGCATCTTTGGGACCAGCAGGCATTGAATATGTAAATGCCATAAAAATGGCTAAAGAAGCAAAAACTAAGGAAGAAAAAGAAGCGGCCGCCGCTGCTCAGGAAAGAGCTATTGCTCGTGTGCTTGAAAAAACCAACGATGCTAGCTATGCACGGCAAAATAGGACTGCTAGTGGAGAACAAGCAGAAGCTATCAACGCAGTTGTGCAAAGTACCAAAGGAGCAGCGGCAGCCCTTAGAAGTGAGCAAGAGTCTACAGGCAAAGGAGCTGTCGAAGCATATAGATCGATAAAAGATACTGTAACCAATAATCAAGGCGGAAAAACTGACAAGGGTGAAGTTGACAAAGATCAACAAATTGCTAGACAATTGAATGAGGTCAATGTTCGTGCCACACAGTCCATGGGCGGGTTAGCCAAGACTGTGGATGATGGCGCACAGGCCATACAACGTAATCAAAAAGCCATGAACGCATTGACTGACACAGTTAATTTGATTGGCGGCCGCGGCAACATGAAAGACAAGGAAACAGCCTATAAACAAGCCCCTGAAAAAATGACAAATCAATTGAGCTCGTTGGGTAATGCTGTACTGGGCACTGATGATAAAAATTCAGCGGCTCCAGCCAATACAGGCAAAAAAGATGCCTATGGCAGAAATGTACCAGTGCATGGTGAAGGCGGCATTATCAACGGCCCTGAGCTGGCTGTGATAGCTGAAAAAGGACCAGAAGCTGTTGTTCCTTTGGACAAGCTGAAAGACATGATGGGCGGGGTTTCCATGCAGATAAGTTCTGCGTCAAGTCCTGCTGGAGGATCATCTGTTGGTGCATTGGACAACAAGCAATATTTAGATCAATGGAAAAAGAACTACGAGGAACAAACTGTGGTAATGATTGGCACAGAAAAACGCCAAGCACAGGAAGACATACAGTACGCTGAAGCAAGAATAACTTCCAAATCGGCAAAAATCAAAGAACTGGAAGACATCAAGGCCACCCGAGAGCTAACAGAAAGCGAACAGAGACAATTGGCATTGGCCCAACGCGGTAAAGCAAGAGCTGAACAAAATCTAGCTAGTGATCAAGCAAGATTAGCGGTGTTGGAAACCATAGATAAAACTGGTTTAACCAATCAAGCCAACATGGCGGAAAAATTTATTGCAGGACAAGCTGACACCAAAGAAGCCCAGGAAACAGCTATGAAACTGGTAACCGAAGGAGCTTCTGAAATACTTAAAATTAACGGCAAAATAATGGATCCATCTGGACCTGAAGCTAAGGAAGTCATGGCCAAAATGTCAGTATCTAAGGCTGAGATTGATAAAGTCATGGCAGAAACCATGGGCATTAAAGCCAGTGCTCCTTCGGACAGCAAAGCCAGTGCTCCTTCGGATAGCAAAGCCAGTGCTCCTTCGGACAGCAAAGCCAGTACAACTGTAAGTAGCGGTCTTGGAGGATACAATCCTTTCAAACCTGTAATTAAAGATCAAGCAGCAGCAGATGAACAAAAAGCCAAAATTGCAGCTCAAAAAGCATCATTGGCCAAACAAGCTCCGGATCAGAGTGACGCAGAAACTAAACGCCTTGCTTCAGCCAACGCAGCGGCCGCATCCAAACCGGGTGCTGAAAAAAAGGATCCAGCTAAAGCAGACAAAACCTCACAAAAAGAAACATCACTGAAAGATCTCAATGATCAGTTGATTGCGTTAAATAAACACATGATGCAATTGATCAGCCACAATGCAAATATTGCAGACCATACAAAAGAAACTGCCCGTGCGAAACCAGCAGGACAACGACTAGGATCATAAATGACTTGGAAAAAATACTTCACACCTGTCAGTGTTGATGGACAACTCAGTACAATATCAGGGTTGACCAACGGCAACAGACCTGGACCAGCACGTAGCAACTACAGCAGCTATTTGCCAGATGTGTATACCGGTAGTCCCAATCGTATTGAGCGTTATCAGCAGTATGAAACCATGGATTCGGATCCAGAAGTCAACGCGGCCTTAGACATTTTAGCTGAGTTTTGCACACAAAAATTAAAAGACAGCAAAAGCCCATTTGCTGTGAAGTGGCGTAGCAAAGCTACCAATATTGAAGTGCGTGTGCTGGGCGAATACTTGCAACAATGGAACAAGACGCAAAAATTTGATGTGCGCATATTCCGCATTGTGCGCAATGTGTTCAAGTACGGTGATGCTTTCTTTATACGGGATCCTGAAAATCAAAAATGGTCATGGGTTGACACCGCACAAGTGATCAAGGTGATTGTGAATGAAAGCGAAGGCAAAAAGCCAGAACAGTATGTGATCAAAAATCTAGCACCCAACTTTGAAAACCTAGTGGCCACGCAAATTACCCCCAATGTTAATCCACGCAACAACGGCGCCGGTTTCAGTAGTGGCGGTGCTGTGGGCTACACTGGTTCAAGTGGCGCAAGTCAAATGGGCGCAGGTGGCGGCAGCACCAGTGCCAGCAACAGATTCGGCCTGCAACAAACTGAGCATGCCGTCAATGCGGAACACGTGGTGCATTTGAGCCTAAGTGAAGGTTTGGACAACAACTATCCGTTTGGCAACAGCCTGTTGGAAAATGTGTTCAAGGTTTACAAACAAAAAGAATTGCTGGAAGATGCGATCCTTATCTATCGCATACAACGTGCTCCAGAGCGCAGAGTGTTTAGTATCGACGTGGGCAACATGCCCAGTCACCTGGCCATGCAGTTTGTGGAACGTGTGAAAAACGAAATTCATCAGCGCCGTATTCCGTCACAAACAGGTGGCGGACAGAATGTCATAGACTCTGCATACAACCCTCTCAGCATCAACGAAGATTATTTCTTCCCTAAAACAGCAGACGGCAAAGGATCAGACGTCAAGATGCTAGAAGGCGGTAAGAATATTGGCGAGATTGACGATTTAAAGTACTTTACCAACAAGTTGTTTCGTGGGTTACGTATTCCTTCCAGCTATTTGCCTACTGGTTCAGACGACAGTCAAAGCAACTTCAACGATGGCAGAGTGGGCACAGCCTACATTCAAGAACTGCGTTTCAACAAGTATTGTGAACGCCTGCAAAGTTTGATATCCACAGTGTTTGACGAAGAATTCAAACTGTATCTCAACAGCAAAGGCATGAACATTGACCCCAGCTTGTTTGAACTCAACTTCAATCCACCCATGAACTTTGCATCCAGTCGTCAAGCGGCCATAGATGCCGAGCGTATCAACACATTCAACACCATTCAAGCAGTGCCCTACATGAGCAAACGCTTTGCCATGAAACGTTTCCTTGCACTCACAGACGAAGAGTTGGCAGAAAACGAACGCTTGTGGGCAGAAGAAAGTGGCAAAGGAGAACCTACTACCACAGATGCCGCAGGCGAACTGCGTAGCGCAGGTATCAGTGCCAGTGGACTGGAAGGCGATATGGGTGCCGCTGGTGATTTAACAGCTCCTGAAGACATGCAAGCTGAGCCAGGAGAAGGCGCTGCTGGCACAGTACCTCCAGTAGGTGGCGCACAGCCAGGCGCTCCGGTGCCAGGCGCATAAATACATTATGATTTTAAGAGAACTGTTTTACATAGACCCTGACACGCGACATGTGGCAAATGATTTGCGATATGATGCGGGTCGCGACACTGGTCAATTGCATAGAGCGGATGCACGTAAGACCAGATTGAGTCTTAGACAGATAAATGAGCTGAGAAAAAGCAGCGAAGCACACATATTAGAACAAGAGAGCGAGTTGGAATTTGTTCATGCCATGTATGCAACTCCAGCAGCTCCACCAGCATAATTAAAAAACTGGCCGTTTTTCGCCTGTTTTCACGCCTTATCTATACACTTTTTCAATAAATGTGTAAATATAATACAGCCTTGTACCATAATCACAGGAGAACCTAACATGACTGACCGCGCTCAATTTGAAGCAATGCTTGAAGCTTTGATTAACGAAGATCAAGAAACAGCAAAAGAAATTTTTCACAACATCGTTGTTGGAAAATCACGTGAAATTTACGAAGAACTATTGGCAGAAGACTTTTCTGCTGCAGATGCTAACAAGCATGCTGGCCTAGGCGGACATCAATCTGAAAGTCAAGATGATGATAAAGAAGACGACGTTGAAGAAGGCATGGAAGAAGAAGGCATGGAAGAAGAAGGCATGGAAGAAGAAGGTGCCGAAGATGATGCAGATGCAGAAGACGACGGTGAAGATGATGCAGATTCAGAAGAAGAGCCAGAAGACGACGGTGAAGAGATGCCGTTTGGCGACGAAGAAGGTGAAGAAGGCGGCGATATGGAAGATCGCGTGATGGATCTAGAAGATGCATTGGAAGACCTAAAAGCAGAATTTGAACAACTAATGGCCGACGAAGAGCATGAGACAGCACATCACGATGGCATGGACGATCCAGCATTTGGTGGTGACGACATGGGTGGCATGGGCGGTGAGCCTGATGAACTAGAAGCCATGATGGAATATGTGAACAAAGTTGGCAATGTGCAACACGGTGACAATGGCCAAAACACACGTTCAGCAGTAGCTGGTAAGAACGATATGGGCGGCACAACTGCCAATATCGCTAAAAACTTTTCAACAACTAGCGGCGGTACAGCAGGCGGTTTGGCAGCTCCAACAACCAAGCCACTGATCGGCAAAGTACAAAATAGCCCAGATGCAAAAGCAGGCAAGACAGGCTTCAAGAAAGCTGAACCAGGCCATGGCGCAGAGAAGAAAGGCAAGAGCGAAGCTGGTGTTGATAAGAAGAGTCTTATCGGCGGCAAGATTCGTTAATTAATAAACAACATTGAAAAACATGTTATACCTCCGAGAGAATCTCAGTTTCAACGAAGCAAAAATGATCGTTGAATCTGATGACAAAGATGGGAAGAACTTGTACATGTCCGGGATTTGCATCCAGGGCGGTATACGTAACGCTAACCAGCGTGTTTACCCTGTTAATGAGATTGGCAAGGCTGTTAAGACCCTTAACGATCAGATTCAGAACGGTTATTCAGTTCTCGGAGAAGTGGATCATCCAGATGATCTAAAAATTAACCTGGACCGTGTGAGTCACATGATAACAAATATGTGGATGGACGGTCCTAATGGTTACGGGAAGTTGAAAATACTTCCAACACCTATGGGACAACTAATCAAGACCATGCTGGAAAGCGGCGTCAAGTTAGGAGTGTCAAGTCGCGGATCCGGAAACGTCAGAGATGACGGATCCGGTGAAGTATCAGATTTTGAGATTATCACAGTAGATATGGTAGCTCAACCTAGTGCTCCAGGAGCATACCCAACACCAATTTATGAACACTTGATGAACAGTCGAGGCGGATTAAGTGCCTTACGCATAGCGCAAGAGGTTAAAGGTGATCCTAAAGCACAGAAATATCTCAAAGAGAGCTTATTGAAAATAATAAGCAAACTCCAATAACAAGGAGAATCATATGTTGGATGCACTAAAAGGTTTATTTGAAAACAATGTGATTTCTGAAGAGATTCAAGAGTCGATTGAGTTGGCTTTCGAGAGTCGTGTGAACGAAGCTCGTGAACAAGCCACTCAACAATTACGTGAAGAATTTGCACAAAAATACGAACACGACAAAAACACAATGATTGAAGCTGTGGATCGCATGATCTCAGAACAGTTAAGTGCTGAAATCGTGGAATTTGCAGATGATCGCAACCAACTAGCTGAAATGAAAGTTAAGCTAGCTCAAGAAAAGAAAAAAGCCGCTAAGTTAATGAAGGAATTTGTTACACGTCAGTTGGCCAATGAAGTTCGTGAGTTGCATGAAGATCAAGTACAAATGGCAAGTAAATTTGGTAAGTTAGAACAATTTGTAGTCGAAGCTCTTGCTCAAGAAATTACAGAATTCACACAAGATAAACGTGATCTCGCTGAAACCAAGGTACGCCTAGTTCGTGAAGGTCGTGAAGAAATCAAGAAGGTAAAACAACAGTTTGTACAACGTGCAGCTAAGATGGTTGAATCAGTAGTGACTCAGAATTTGCATTCTGAAATTCACAGCTTGAAAGAAGACATCGAAGCCGCTCGCCGTGCTGACTTTGGCCGCAAACTATTCGAAGCTTTTGCTACCGAATATCAAGCAAGTTACCTAAATGAAAAATCGGAAACAGCCAAATTACTCAAGGTCATAGACTTGAAAGATTTAGCCATGAAAGAAGCTGCTGAAGCTGTCGTCAAAGCTGAACAAATCTTAGAAAGTAAACAAGCTGAGATCCGTACTCTTAAAGAGAGTCAAACAAGAAAACAAATCATGAGCGAACTACTGAGCCCACTTAACGGTGAGCAACGTGAGATCATGAGCGAGTTAATGGAGACTGTGAAAACAGAACGTCTTAACGAAAGTTTTGAAAAGTATTTGCCATCAGTATTGAACGGCAAAGCTCCGCAGAAGAAACAGGCACTAATAGAGGCAAAAGAAATAACCGGAAATAAGATTTCCAACAACCAAAATAGCAGTGGGTCAGCTGATATCTATGATATTCGCAAACTTGCTGGACTAAAAATTTAAGGAGAATTTAAATGTCAGAACTATTAAACGGACGTTGGGCAGAAACTAAGGAAGCCCTATTAGAAGGCTTACAAGGCACAAAAAAATCAGTCATGGGCGTAACGCTAGAAAATACTCGCAAGTATTTGATGGAAAGTCCTACAGCTGGTGCCACTTCTGCTGGTAACGTTGCAACATTAAATCGCGTGATTCTTCCAGTAATCCGTCGCGTTATGCCTACAGTCATTGCTAATGAACTAGTTGGCGTACAACCAATGACTGGTCCAGTCGGTCAGATCCACACTTTGCGTGTGCGCTATGCAGACTCATCAAGCGGCGCCGGTGTGCTAGCTGGTGAAGAGGCATTGAGCCCATTCAAAATTGCCAGTGCTTACTCTGGTAACCAAAATGACGCTATTGCTAAAGCAGCTACCACAGCTTCTTTAGAAGGTCAAGCTGGTAACAGAATGAGCATTCAAATCTTGAAACAAACAGTTGAAGCTAAAACTCGTAAATTGTCTGCTCGTTGGACATTCGAGGCTGCTCAAGACGCACAAGCCCAACAAGGCATTGACGTTGAAGCAGAAGTTATGGCTGCATTGGCACAAGAAATTACTGCTGAAATCGACCAAGAAATCATTGCATCATTGACTTCATTGGCTGGTACAGCTACACAAACTTATGACCAAGCTGCCGTTAGCGGTACAGCTACATTTGTTGGTGATGAGCATGCTGCACTTGCAGTTCAGATCAATCGCGTAAGCAACTTGATCGCTCAACGTACACGTCGTGGTGCTGGTAACTACGCTGTTGTATCACCATTCACATTGACAATTCTACAATCTGCTACTACAAGCGCATTTGCTCGTACAACAGAAGGCACATTCGAAGCTCCTACAAACACCAAGTTTGTTGGCACATTGAACGGCGCTATGAAGATTTATGTCAACAGCTATTCATATGACAACGCTCCGGT
>Ga0136642_1001225_pt1 | contig 11323 bp, 16 predicted proteins | sample LowCatLa1302831Y_FD_115313 | JGI IMG/M metagenome (GOLD analysis project Ga0136642, IMG submission 115313) | Freshwater microbial communities from Lower Cathedral Lake, Yosemite National Park, California, USA - 13028-31Y | ecosystem: Environmental > Aquatic > Freshwater > Lake ... | reverse complement strand
CGTATTTTAAAAAATCGTCTGGTAATGTGTCTTCCCTATCAACATTAGTTATAGTCTTTACGCTACTAAATCCAATTGAATTAGTTCCGCTTTGCCGTTTTTTAATTATATTATCCATATCAGCAAATGCACCTGCTGCGATAAACAATATATTAGTTGTATCAATTTCTACGGTATTCTGTGCGGCATTTTTTCTACTACCACTAACTTCAACTTTACAAGTAGTACCTTCAATTAGTTTCAATAATGCTTGTTGTACTCCTTCACCGGACACATCACGCACAGAAGAACTATCATTCCTTTTAGATATCTTGTCAATTTCATCAATAAAGATAATCCCCTGTTGGCACATATCTACATTATAATCCGCGGCTGCTAATAATCTACTTACTAAACTTTCAACATCTTCACCAACATATCCAGTTTCAGTTAATGTAGTTGCATCCGCTATCACAAATGGTATATCTAAATATGATGCTATCTTTTTAGCTAATAAAGTTTTTCCACTACCGGAAGGACCAAATAGTATTATGTTACTCTTTTCTATTTCTTGTGTTTCATCAAAATGAATTCGTTTAAAATGATTAACTATACCAACACTTAATGCTATTTTAGCAGAAGTTTGACCAATTATATATTGATCAAGGTATTTCTTTATTTTAACTGGATTAAGAGCATGATTATTTTTTTGATCTACCTTAATCTTTTCAACTTTTTCTTTTTGTAATATAGTACTGCACAAATCAATACATTCATTACATATTCCTGCATCATTTGCAACAATTAGTTTTTTAACCTCATTGCGGGTTTTACTACAGAAACTACAAAATACAGGTTGTATAGACTTTATATTGTCAGACATTTGTTTTTAGAAAGTATTGAAGTAAATCGGTATATTCACTACCTGGTCCAAAATCAATTATTTTTGATTTATGCAATGATAACACTTCTAATACGCTATTGTCAAGTAAATCTTTATATCTAGTAGAAAGTAATATAATGTTGACTATATTAACTACTTCTACTGCCCAACTTGCCTGGGGTAATAAAGCATGATATAGATGTATATCAGGATCAAAATTTACTGTTTTCAACCACATAATGAGTGTTTCCAACTCATTATCCAATGCGTTAATGATCAACATACTATTATCAGATTTAATCTGATCAGGCGCCATAATAATTCTTCCAGACATTGTATTATTTCTTTAGAAACTCTGCTATTTGTTCTTGTTCAGTAATACTTAGTTCATCTGGTGACACCGTACCAAGTTCTATCTGTTTAACTAAGTGACGAATATATTCGTCATTATATACATAATTATCGGTTAAAGCTTTATCTACCATTATCCATTTGTTCCCATTGAATTTATACAAAGTTGATGGTAATGTATCTACTTTAAGAAACATATCCCCTTTATTTGGACTATCTGGAAATTGAATTCCAAATTCTGCCTTAGAAGGTAATACTGATATGTCATCATTATCAGCCAATATGACAGTAGCGATTGGAATCTTTGCTACATGATGAGGATCTTCGCCTGCTCTAAAATTATACGCTTCTCTAATAACATGTACTATAGTATGTTCAGGTTCTGGTTCAACTGTTGGCTCAATAATGACTTCTGGCACAACCTCTTCAATTGTAATTTCTTCTATTTCAGGTTCTTCCTGCCACTCAGTAGGCCAATCTGGTTTACTTTGTGGTTCTGGTAATTGATTGGTAAATCCTTTATCTTCAAAGAACAAGTAAGGATGTTTATCAAAATCAAAATGTTCAACACTGTTTTCTTGTATAGCTTCTATTACTGGTTCTTTACTGGAGGTTGGTATATCCTCAATGATGGGTTGAACAGGCAATGGATCAGGTTCATGAACAAGAGTCAGTTTTGCATCGGCTCTAGCCCAATCAAGTTGTTTTGTCCCAGCCAATATCAATACGATTGCCAAAGGATCGAATACAGCAACAATAAGAATGATAACCCATCTTACAGATTTTTCCAAGATATCAGCATCAACTGAATTACCATAGATCAATGCAGCAATATATTTGATAGGTCCTACTTCAGCTTCAATTTTCCTTACACTAGCTGCAATAGGTGCTCGTTGTTCTTGCAATTTTACAATAGCGGTTTGTGCTGTTTGAATTTCATTTTGTAATTGATTACGCTCTTTAGCCTGCCCTTTTCTTAACTGAGCGGCACGATCAATACCATTAGCATCAGTAGTACGAGATACAGTTTGATCTACTGATTCAGATAACTGTCGTATTGTTTTCTTAGCGGTCTCAATTGTTTCTTTCTGATTAGCGATTCTTTCATCAATTAGTGTTATTTGAGCCTGCACATCACCTGAGGGCACTGCTTGATCCAAGTGTGCTTTACTAAGGAATCCGAATGTTCCCATACTAGTTAATAGCATGAGGAATAAAACAGATGGTACAAGATAGGCCTTGTATAACCAAGGGCTACGTTGCCAATTCTTATGTAGCCACATTGCTGATATTACCTTACCTGTTTCAAGGGCGCCACCCATTATGATGACTGGTAATGCTGCTGCGGCAAAGATGGCGGTCAAGCCTAATACTGAATAATAGGCTGCAACTGCGCTAAGAATGAATGCTATTAATAATGTTATATATCCAAAGATCATAATTATATTTATTGGTAAGCATATTAATACTAATTACTTACCTCTATACACTATTCGTCCCTTGGATAAATCATATGGAGAGAATTCAATCTCTACATTATCACCTTGAATAATTTTGATATCATGTTTCCTAAGTTTACCACCCAAATATGCGGTAACTAGATGCTCATTTTCCAATAGCACTCTGAACATTGCGTTAGGTAGTACCAAATCAACGGTACCTGTCAAACGAATGTTATTGTCTTCCTTAGCCAAATTTTAACTCCTGTTATGTGTTATTTGTATTGCTTATTTCTGAATTCTGCTACTTCATTCGTAGCAGTCTTCAATGTATCTGCATAATTGATTACTTGCTGGGGTGTCATAACTGTATATGCTTCATATTCCAAATATCCTGAAATCCAAATACGGTATGTCATTTTTATTCGGTGTAATAATCCATTCAACCATGTAAATTTAGTAGGATTTTCCCACCAGGCCGTCTTTACTTTTACCCAATGATGAATAGTTACTCCACTTTCATCTACATCTATATTAAGAGAAATATCATCATCGGCACTTCCGCAAGAACATACTATTTTATAGAATTTGCTATCAGCAAAATCTCTTTGCAGTAGTATACCTTCGGCAGGTTTTTGAGGTTCTATCATGCGGCTAGATGAGATTTAATTACAGTTACTAATGTTATCTTATCCTCAATTGATAATTCAGATTTATTGGTATTAACTACAAAATATCGTTTAGGGTATTCATCCATTAAATGTCCTATTACTTGCTCTATTGAGTAGGCTTGCACAATGAATGAATTATTGAGATATGCATAATATTGATTATTAATTTTGTTTATTGCTAAATTCTCAATGTTTGCATCACTCTCTACTACAGTATCTTTCTTTCGTTTGTCCGATGTAAATTTAAGTACTAATAGTTTATAAATTATATTCACTATCATCAAGAAAATAAGAAGGTCAATAAAATTGCTCATAAAATTCCACAGTGTAGTATATTTATGTAATCATTGCTAATGAGAACCATATTGCATCTTGAGGCCTACTAAAATAAAACAAATATTCATTCATAGGCCATCTAGACCTTACTGCCCATGTACTTTTTGGTAAATGCTTCATACACCAAGAAATAGCGATCATCGGAGAAGTTCCTGAGCCCTTCAAGGGAATTTCAATATTGGTATCAGAGTCAAATGAGAAGGTAGTCATTATATGAAAAAGAAGTATTCATTATTGTAACATACCTCAATGAGGTTGTCAAGTAGTTTTATCTGATTCAGCCGATAAGTGTAACATAAGACTATACTGTTCCCATGATGTCTGAACTGCAGGATATTTTTCTCTCAACACTTGTTCCTGCCGTTCCTTTTCAACCATCAATTTAGCAGTTCGGTCATCATTGTTTGTTCTAGCATAAAACCTATTATCTAACATTATTAAATGTTGCAATGCCGATTCAGGTATTTCTGCCACATATATCTTTTCCGAAGTATTATATGGGACTCTGCTATCAACTACAAAATTAGCATTTGATGGGTCAGTAAAGAATTCATTTTGGCGCTGAGAAACAATACCACGCTTCTCAGTAACTACCTTGATATTGTTTTCCATAAAGAACTTATTAATGGAATGACGATCAACTTCCATTAATCTTCCCCAATTAATTTTTCCATCAACTTATAATGTTCGTATGCTTTCCTAAGTGATTCCCACTTTTCAAGTTTGGCAGGATCAGGAATCAATATAGCCATTCTTTCACACATTGTTCCAATCGCTTCACCAATATCTACTCCGTTAACTACTAAGTTTCCTTTAACATTTAAATCATTATATCCAGTTGTAGGAAAGGATGCAGTAATATTACCCGTAGTGATAGTATATTTTCCAGGATAATTATTATAAAATAAAGGATCCAATGTAGTATTATCTAGATAAGTTCCTATATCAGTCGCGGTTAACGCCTTTAATGGGGAAATCTCCCAAGGATTCGTATATGTCATTCTTCAATCTTTTCTATTTTAACACCACATTTTTCTAAAAATTCTACCCCGGCAACATCTCGGTAACTTGTTCTATAATAGATAGACTTTATTCCCGCTTGATATATACCTTTAGCACAATCCATACAAGGGGCATGAGTTATAAACATAGTTGCTTGATCTCCTGATTCTGTTGATTTAGCCAATTTCATCAAAGCATTCATTTCAGCATGTAATACTTCAGGTTTAGTTTTTAAGATGGTACGATGTATAGCACCTTCGTATCCTGAATAGAGTTCCACCGTTTCATATTCGCAGTTATTATCCCACCCAGAAGGAGTTCCATTATATCCAATAGAAAGAATCCGGTCATCTTTAACTACAATTGCTCCTACTTTAAGTCTAACTGCAGTTGAACAGTTAGCAAAGATTTGTGCAGTTTGCATGTAAGCAGAAATGTATTTACTTTTCATGTTAGTTGGTTCCATAGTTTATTTAATTCAGGGATTAATGAAATAAAACTGTCTGTCCAAGTATTAGGATGTAACTTTAATGTATCTTGTTTCCTATCTTTATCTTCAAGCATTTTAACTGCAGTTGTAATAGCAGTCACAATTGATTCAACAGTAGGTTCAGCAACAATAATATTTTGTGAAAAACTAGCAAATTCAGAACTAGTCTTTATTCCAAAACTATTAGTGACAGTTAATCCACCACATGCTGCCATTTCAAGTGGAGGATAACTTGGATGAGGAGACATAATAAGTGATAACAGTAAGTCTGCCTCACGCAGTTTACTAGCATATTCATCCTGATTCATTTTAGGCAAAGATATAAGTTCTAGGTTGGCACTTAGTCTAACAGACGCAAATTGATCACCAACTCCATATATCTGCCATTGCTGCTTATCAAAAACACCACGCATTGCAGCAACATGTAATGCTAATACTCCAATTTCAAATATATTACGTATTCCAGTTTCTGGTCTTGCATAAAATAACAACTTCTTTACTTGAGGATTTTCTTTTTCCTGATATCTGTATATTCTACTATCAACTGCTGGAGTAAAACACATTGCACTTTCAGCAAATTTAGTATCAGCAAATCTCCCAACCTTTTCCCCTTTAAAATAATTCAAAAGCATAGGATGATTGACAATTGGAATCATATCTGCATCATATGTTCCAAGAGCCATAGATTGAAGAGAAGATGCAGGATGTAGGATAGCTTCGTAATCTTGTATCAAATAGAAAAACTTAGTAGTATGCATGAAGGGTGATTGACACATTGCAATTTGAGCAGTCCACCATGCCGTCGCCATGAAAATATCTCGTTTTCCTATTATTACCTTGTAACTACGATTACTACCGTCAACTACCATTATATTTGGACAAATGATATCGGTTTCAGCCAACTGCATCATATGATGCAATAGTGGGCGAAGGTCGGGATCAGGTCCAACACATGTTGAAATTAAACGAATAGGAATTCCTGCTAATGCTAATCTATATATCAAGTTGAATGCAGTATTAGGCCCACCAGACATAGTATGCATTGCAAGACCAGGAATAAGTAAATTTAACCTAGGACTATCATTAAATGAATCATCAAATCCAAAATTTAATGGTTTTGCTTGGGCATAAAAGTCTAGTATAGATAATTCTGGATCACATCCAGGCCAATAATTAGGACTTGCAATATCTCGTAATCGGTCAATATACTGATTATTTGTTAAACTTGTCATAGATTTTTTATTATACAGTATTATACTTATAATATCAACCTGATTCAGGAATTTTTGACAAAAAAAATCCCGCATAATGCAGGATCTTTATGGAGAAGTATAAATTACTTCTTGATTGCAGCAGATGCTGATGGTGCAGCGGCTGGTGCTGCTTCTGCCTTAGCTGGTGCTGCTGATGCTGATGCTGCCTTCTTTGCTGCTGGGGCTTTTTCTGCCTTAGCATCCTTAGCTGCCTTGGCAGGCTTGGAAGCTGCAGGAGCAGTAGCTGAAGCAGCGGCTGGTGCAACTGCTGGGGTAGATGCTGGTGCTGATGCAGCAGTGGTTGCGGCCATAGCGGTTGCTGAGGCTAGTGCAAGGATAGAAACAGCGATTAGGTTAGTAAGTTGGTTCATGTTTGTTTTCAATGAGTTAAGTTTAAGTGAAAAGTACACACAACTTATTTTGTGCATACATATATAACGCTTTTGTAATGTCAATAGTTGACATGAATAGTATTTATATTTTATCCGTTTATACGGACGCCATCGTATTTTCTACCGTTTCAAAAGAGTTAATAGATTCACGAAATTGCTCAAATACTTCAGGGGTAAAGAACATATTCATGATGTTTCGTTCCTCAATTGGATTCTTGCTTGATTCCATTGTGGAGAAAATTCGGAAATTAACTCCAGCAACTACTGTTGAGGTAGCTGGGACAATTTCCATATATGTACGATAATCACCTGTATCTTTAATTAGTTTTTTCATAATAATTTAATGTTAAATGGTCGGCCCACCTGGAATCAAACCAGGACTACCTCTTTAGAAGAAAGGTGTGATGTTCATTTCACTATGGGCCGATGAATCTATTATAGCACATCGCTACCAAAATTGCAAGCGGTTTCGTTGCTCAACTACTTTTTATTAAATACTCGTAGTTGACAGTTTCAACATTCTGCCTTAATACTTCAGCACCGTTCTTTAAATGAAACCTTCTAGCTAATTCAGTTGGCGGACTTAATGTCACAAATCTCTCAATATTTTTATGCGACTCTCTAATGTGTGCTACTGAATCAAAAATCAATTGACGTCCTGCTCCTGGAACATAACTCCAGATCGTATAAAAAATAGCTACATTAGGATTATCACACTCTGTAAATAACTCACCCTCAGTTAATGGTACAAAGTTTTGATAACTGACACAAGTAATAGCTTTTACAGTGTCGCCGTCTCGTAAGACAAAAATATCTTTGTTATCTCCCACCCTCTGTGTATGAGGAATAGCAGGTCTAACAGGATCTTGACTTAACAAGTTGAAGAATTGATCAGCAATGGTTTTGATTAGGTATAGCATTTGCTGTATTTAGTATTACATTACAATTACTATTTAATTTCTCAATAATTCTGCGTTTTACCATATTATGTAATCCAGGATTAATCTTTAATGCTTCAGGAATAATAGTATGTCTAATACGATTTCTAGCAGCAAAATTAATATCACTATTACTAGGATCTTCTAAAAAAGAAAGTTTATTCTTACTAGCATATTCTACTAATTCACTCTTCCTAGTAGTAATAAAAGGTCTGATTACATTAGCATGACTGTATTCCATGTACTTTCCTTGACCATGCATTGCAGTAAACAAATAACTTTCTACTGCATCATCAAGAGTGTGTCCTGTACATACTGGTAAGGGAATACCTTTAAAAAAGTCATATCTACCATTACGCCAATATTCTTCTTGGCTAAGATTCTTACGATCAGTAATAGTTTGTTGTTGGCTTAACAAATCAACACCGATATCTGTACATAATTTCTTAACAAATTCAAATTCTTCATTAGCATATTCGCTATCGTGAATATAATGTACGGCTAATACATCTCGGCGTTTGTTTAACCAATGTAACGTGACAATAGAATCAATTCCACCAGATACTGCTACTGCGATTTTAGATGGTAATGTTTTGATTACATGCATTTTATATACCAAGGGTCCCAAACACTAAATTAATAGTGTTTGGGAATGATGGTAGCTCTGGCGGGCATTGTCCCCGCTATCTATCCGTTATGAGCGGATTGCTTTTTCAAAGACTTGAGCTACAGAGCCATTCAATTTGTAGTACTAATTTCTTAGCGTATGCCTTATTATAGCAGAGAACTTCTAAGATGTCAACACTTTTTTCAAAATATTTAGTCAGCAGATCGTGAGTAGTTACCGTTCTTAAATCCTACCGTCCCACCTTCCGCCGTGATCCTTTTCAATACATCTTCATAGAGGATGGGTGCAAAATCAGTTTGTTCTACACATACGCAGTGATATCTATAATCAATATTACCATTGGGTAACAATACACGATTGGCATGGGTGTGCCCATGCAGGTTAACTCCAAATCGTCCTAATGATTCTTCATGTAGTGGAATATGGCTTAGTATCCCGCCATTCATCACATGATAGCCACGGATATCCCGGAAGTATTCAGTATAATCTGAAAGTTTAAAGATATCGTGATTGCCACGGATCAATACTTTATCACCATTCAACCTGCCTAGAATGCTAAGTGATTTGCGATTAATAACAACATCGCCAAGATGATATACTTTATCATTTGGCCGAACACGATCATTCCAACGCTTTACCATTTCTTCATCCATTTCATTTGGATCAGTCCATGGGCGAAGTTTAGTTACTCCGTCATTTCGCAGGAATTTACAAACTCCAAGATGTCCGAAGTGGGTATCACTTACTAAAAATACTGATGGCATTATAATTTCCTATATTTTAAATGAAGATATAATGGCATATTTACCGTCACTGGATTTTTCAATTTTAATTTCTTTATTGAAACCAGTGTATTGATAATATGATTGGATTACTGATGATTTTTTAAATTCATCAACCATTATTTCAGGTTCAATAGTTGATGTATCATACAATTCTTGTAATTGTTGTATTAAATCTTTTAGCAACATAAGAGTGTATTATAGCACAAGTATAAGCAACTGTCAAGCTGACCAAATCTCATCAAAGCCTTCCTGGATGGTGGGGTATTGGAAATTATCAATCATATCATTGATAACCTCTATTGGAATAATTTTCCCTGGACGATTATTCAGCCGCCTAGAATGTTCCTGTGCCTCTGGAGTTTTGAAAACGACCGCAATTTTGTAGTAATTTGGAAGCATGAGGAATTTCTTTTTACGACTATTAATAGTAGTAGAAGTTTGGTCCCAAATAATATTATTACCCATTTCTTTTGCCGAGATAACATTTTGAGTCATTAGTTTAACTGCAGTGGGCATATAAGAAGAGAAGACCTCAGAATAAGTTTTACCTTGTTTATTGGCCTCTAGCTCAACCCAAAAGTCAGTTGAGATTATGCAGCAGTCCTTAGCCCAATCCTGTTGATTTAGCCAAAATGATTTCCCAGAAGCTGGGACACCGATGAGGACGTAGAGTTTTGGTGACATAGGAGAACATTATAGCACCGTAATGTGATGCTGTCAACAAAAATTTATACTTTTACAGTCCCAACATTGCTGCTGTTGGTGGGGTGAAGTTGGCAGTGTATCGTCCTACACCTTTGGTTATTCTTAGGTCGTCTATATAACCATTAAATGGATATGAAGCACCGGCTTCTCCACCTACTAGCGCATATGTAGCAGTACTAGGAATTGTATATGCAGATGTATATATTGCTTGTTGTACTCCGTCTATAAATAGTCTGGTATTGCTACCTGATCTACTTACAGCGACATGATGCCAAGTGCTATCATTGGGGGATACATTATATTGTAGACTCCATCCTCCACCCATTGTAAAATAGTATCCTCTACTAGAGGATGCTTCTAGTATACACCCATCAGTTACTGATCCACTAACTCCCAATTGAAATATTCCATCATATCCACCAGAACCATTTGCGCTTTTCCAAATCCAAGCTTCAATAGTAAAATCACCTGCTCCTAAATATAAATTAGGAGCAGCTAGCATAGACAAATAATCCCCAGTACCGTCAAAGTACATAGCACCAGATCCGTATTTTTGTTTAGAGGTAGATACTCTAGCATCACCTAATATAGTTAAATCATTTTTACCAGTACTATCATAGATTCCTGAATTAGTTGCATTTAATAACACTACAGTACCTCCATTAATAGCAGAGATATTAGCACCACTACTTTGTGTTGCAGTTAGTGGTGCTGTTGGTGGAGTGAATGCTCCGGTGTATACAGTGGTTCCTTTAACTATCCGTAAATTAGAGATATAGCCATTGAAACCTGAGTAAAAATTATAGTCTCCCGTGAAGTAAAACTGACCAACCCTAAAAGGATATCCTGAGTTAAAACTAACACCGCCTGTGAAAGTAGATCCTTCTTGAATTCCATTTAAAAACAGTTTGAAGGAAGTACCTGCTGTACTACATAATGCAACATGATGCCAACTATTAATAGGAACGGCTGTTGTACCAGTTATATCGGCTCCATCTCCGGACCCGTTAAATGTAAGTAGTCTTGCTTGAGTTAGCGCGACGCCGAAACCCGATCCTGCGCCGCCATAGTTTGATAGTAATTGAAAGCCATTAGAGTCAGGCGGTGTGCCTACCATATAAATCCAACATTCAACAGTAAACGAGCCATCACCTAAATACGCAACATAATTAGTACCGGGTAAAGTTAAACAATTACTAGCTGTAGAAGCACTTCCGTTTATATAGATACTACCACCAACTGTAGCAGCACTATATGCAGCAGTTGGTGCAAAGGGTGAGAATGATTGGATACTTGGGGTTCCTGCACTAGTAAATGAAAATGCATTACTAGAGTTATCTTTAAAGCGATTGTCTTGTAGGGTTAATAAACTAGTTCCAGTTATCGCTGTTAATGGAGCAGTAGGTGGAGTAAAGGTAGTAGTATAAAGTGCTGTTCCTTTCATCCACCTCAATTGTGATAGATAAAAGGT
>Ga0136642_1001224_pt1 | contig 11324 bp, 12 predicted proteins | sample LowCatLa1302831Y_FD_115313 | JGI IMG/M metagenome (GOLD analysis project Ga0136642, IMG submission 115313) | Freshwater microbial communities from Lower Cathedral Lake, Yosemite National Park, California, USA - 13028-31Y | ecosystem: Environmental > Aquatic > Freshwater > Lake ... | reverse complement strand
ACTGTGAATTGACTCGATGAACATGTTGCAATAATGACGGCGGACAAGTTCAAGCTCGAACCCGAGGCAGTTCCAAGTCCAGTTATGGTGACAGTCTGACCGGCGGTGAAAGTGTTTGTTGATGTATAGGTGACAGTTGTGCCGTTACCTGTTGCAGCTGTGACTGTTGCTGTTCGACTTGAAAGCGTTGACACGCCAAGCACGAAAAAGTTGGCGGCAAGGTTGCCACCGTCAACATAGACTTTGATTGTCGGAGCGTTTGTGCCATCATAAATTGCCATGAACTAGACCCCTAAAATGTTTGGATTCAAACCTCGACGGCGCATCATTTGAGCAATGTTGTCTCGCACTGTAATTGCAAGATCGTGTTCTTGAACAACTGATCCTTGAACTGTGATGTTGACAACTAAACCAGAACCCATTCCACCCATTTTTGAAAGTGGAACAACTGCTTCAGGACCAGCCTCACCAATCATTGCGATTGTTGGCGAGTTAACAATTCCACCTTGCGCAAGAAGTGGAATGTGATTGATATTTACACCAAACGAGCCGCCGCCTAAAGCTGATGGAAGTTTGACTTGAATCTTGTCTAGCTGATCAATAACATGATTGAAGAAACCAATGTATATGTTGAAGAAGCCTTTGACTATATCGCCGACAACGCTAAAGGCTTTCTTAACTGCATCGCCCATGCCTGACCAGATGCTTGAAAACTTGTCTTTGATGTTGTCAAATATTGCAGCAACTGAATCTTTGAATTCTTGAAACTTAGCTTTGATCTTGTCCATGATTTCGCCCATATGATCGTGAACATATTTCAAAGCAAGAATTACACCCATGACGGCAATGCCAATTGCAATAAATGGTGCTGCAGCGATTATTGCTGTTGCGGCAGCTAGTGCCATTGCTGCAACAACTGGAATCATCGAAACTGCCCAAGCGATCATTGCAGCTACTAAAGGCCCAGCAATAGCCGCAGCAACTAATAGAACAACGTCTTTGTGTTTGGACATCCATGAGCCTGCTTGTTGCAGTCCGTCAATCATTTTCAAAAGTATTGGTGTCAGATGTAAACCAATTTTGATTAACAAATCTTCCATGCCGGCTTTGAGAGATTGAATCTTTCCACCGAGAGTTTCTGAAGCAGCTGACGCTTGACCGCCAACTCTGTCTGACAAACTTTTGATGATTTCTGTGCCAGCGCTTGAAAGATCGTTGACTTTCTTTTGAGCATCGGCGACCTTATTTTGTGCTTGAACAAGTTTCGCGTGTGATGAAGATGGATCAGCTTGAACAGCTTGAAGCGCTTCTTGAGCTGCAGTCAGTTTGTCATTTGCAGTTGCTAACTTAGCAGCGCTTGAAGCAACAATTGGAAGATCAATGCCAAGCGCCTTCAAAGGCTTCATGTTGCCTTCTTGTGCTTTCGCAACTGCAATTGATGCTTCTTGCAAATCAACGCCTTTGAATTTTGCAAGATCGGTGGCAATTGATAAATCGTTCAACGCTTTTTTTGGATCTTGTAACGAAGTCGTTAAAGTCGCAAGTGCCGCTTCAGTTTGTGCGCTGTTGTAACCATACTTTTCTTGAGACTTTGAAGTTGCTTCAATCTGACCTTTGTATTCTTCATACGAAGATCCTGCATTTTTCAAAGCAGTTTCAAGTTTCGCGTGTGATGCTTCGAACTTGTCAGCCATTTCGACAGCCATAACGCCAACAGCAACAGCGGCAACACCTACTGCTTCGAAAGCTATCTTTCCAACTGCCTTAAACTTAGAAAAACTTGAAGCGCTTTCTTTTTCAAGCGTTGCAATTTCAGTTTTTGCTTCGCCCATCTTTGCTGTGAATTCGCCAATGTTGGCTCTCAGCTCAACGAATACTGGAGGTAACGCTCCCATTAAAGACCTCCTTCCATTTTGCTGATTGCTTTTGCCCAACCCTTATCAAATGCTTCACCCATGCGCGGGATTGTCGCTTCGACTGTTGGAGCAAAATAAGGAAACTTAGCTTCATAAATATGATTCTTAAAATTATTTGGCGAGTATATTCCTCGCCCACCTTTCATGAATACTGCACCTACTGAATCATTTCCATCTGGAGAAGTTCTAGCTCTCGTAAATTTGACTCCAGATCGCATAAGTCCAGAAAACATTCCAGGAGCACCAGAACGAGAAGATGATTTTGAAGCGCCCTCAATTTTGACAGACTCAGAATAAACTTTGCTTTTGCCGCGTTGATTAGATCGTGGCGAACCGGACAAAGTTTTTTTCAAAGCATACTTCAACATCGATTGATTTTTTCGTATTCCCGTAGCTGTAGCTTTATTCACATTTTTTTGAATTTGATCAGTTGCAATATTAAATTCTTTGACACCATGCATGATTGCTTCGATTGCAATATTGCCACCAGCCATTAAAGTTCCTCATCAATCATTCTTGAACGAGTGCGGTTGTATGTGTCATCTATTGCAAGAAGCCAATCCAGAGTTGCTGCGGATTCGTCTTCAAGCTGCGACGGCGTGCAAGACATAAGTTTACAAAGACGATATGTTCGCAACTGTTCCGGTAATGAGCCACGAACTGTTCCCCCTTGAAGCGCTCGACTTAAACGCTCAAGGGCCGCGTGGGGGAATCGTTATCCGCCGATGCTGTGAAGTTCGGCATCATTTCAAGAATGTCTTGCGCGGTTACTTCTTGCAAAACTTCGTATGCGTTAGAAGGTAAATCTAAAACGCCATCCAAAGTAATTGGCAAGTCATAAGACCATTCACTTACGCGAGCAACAATGAGCAAGTCATTGAGGTTGGAATACAGATCAAGCGTGTCAGGATTCAGACTTTGAGCAACTTGCGCTGCTTTAGCTTCATTCGATAAATCTTGATCAACATCCATAAGCGCTTTGCCTGCAGTTCCAGAAGCAACAACAAACATTGCTTTCGTAACTGGACGACGCAACCGTTCCGGAACAGCGCTTGGCTTGCGTAGATTTGCCCAAGCGCCATCCGGAAGTTCGATTCTTTCTGACATGGTTTCCCCTGCTTTCTTTTGTTGTTATAGTGCGGATTCAGATGTTTGATAAACGATTGTCATCGGTTGGTTCGTGCCATCATCATAAACATCAAACTCCATGCTCAGATCGACAACGCCAGGACCAGCAACATTTGGTGTATCAGCATTAAACTTGCAAGCAGGAAGCGTGATCGACAATGTATCTTTGTAAGTCGAAGCAATAGTTCCGCCAGTGAAAGTCACAGCAATTGCAGCTGAAGTGTCAGCAAGGAATTTGGCAAGAAGAACTGTGTCAGTAAATTCAGCTGTGATTTTGCCAGATACTTTGCGAAAGCCGTTGATCGTTTGTTCTGCCTTGATACCCGATGCGCCTAAGTTGTAGCGATCAGTCTTCAAAGCGTTGTCAACAGTAATGCTGAAGTCTTTGATGTTTGCAACTGGCGAAGCATCAATTGTGATCGCGCCTTGTGCGAAATGAAAGATTGAGCCGTTCAATGGATAAGAAGCAGTTGCAAGCGATGTTGAAGTTGTAATGCTTGCGCCGTTGACATTGAACTTACCTTTGACGAGTTCACCATTGGCAACTAATAATTCAAAGCTGTTGATCTTTGCACCTGAAATTGTCTTAGGTGTAACAGTTCCACCATACTGAGGAACGCCAACTTGAGCTGTAAACGATTTGCCATAAACATCAGACAAAGTGAATGTCTGTGAGTAAACGCCTGTTGAAACAAGCGCTGGAGTTGGAACTGATCCAGTCGCGTAAGAAAGTAATAGTCCAAGTCCTCGAGTTGGTAGATCCATTTCGAAGTCGCCTTGAACTTCTGATGTTGTCACGACGCGACGTTGCGAACGTGGTAACAAGCCACCTGCACGAAGCCCCATACCAACGACGGTCTTTTTGCTGTACGCAAGATTCTCGCTGTTGAATTCATAGAAACGAGTTACTGTCACGCTAGTGTTGAAAGTGGTTTCCGTAGCCAAGCCCAGTTGGGCGCCAATGCCTGCACCGATTGCCATATTTGTTACTCCTGTTTAGTCGGCTGCTGGTGCAGCGTCGGGGGTTGATTTTGTTGAATTGCTTTCCCCTGAAATCCAGTTCACAGATTGTTCGAGCAATGAAGCTGCTACATTATCTGGAACATCTATTGTTTCGCCAGCGAGAACATCGAGTCCAAGTGCTGGAATGTTTAGATCGCCCAGTGACGATACGTTCTTGATCTTTGCCATTTTGTTCTCCTAGGTTCTAGCGCGATATGAAATTGAAAAGTTGATATTTACAGCTGCACCATTAGCAGACTGAACATAACTCATTGAGGTATTTGCAAGTATGCTGTAGAGACATGAGCCGCCCAAAGAAGCATCAGCTCTCAAAGCAGTATCCACTGACGAGATAAGACTCGCGGCTCGTGTGCGTAGTGCTGTGAGGTTCGTAGTGCCATCCATACAACTCAAGAAACAGTCAATGGTTCCATCTTCAAATTCTTTGAGATTGCCAAGTTGTTGATACGTTTGATTTGTTTGTGAAGCAACAACTTGACCGTCATCAGTTCCATCGTGACCAATAGCAATAAAGTCTTTTGGATACGACCAATCAATTTCAATGCCGTCAAAAATGCGAATCCCTGACAGACTTGAAGCTGCACCTAGTTGAGAGATGATTGAATTAATAACTTGTGGAAATGCAGAAGTCACAGCCATTATGCAAGACCTGGCAAAGATGCTGGATCAAGAAGTTCCATCGCCCGGCGTGGCAAAGAATAGGTGCTTGCAGGATAGAAGTCATCGCCTGTTCCTGAACCAGTACGAGACATGACGCTAACTGCACCGCGCTGGGTTTGCCATAAGTGGCGAATGATTTCAAGGACACCCTGTTGAATTGCTGGCGGCGTTACTGCGTAGCCCGCTGTATAAGTAACTTTCACAGCGTTGACTCCAGTTGCCCAATAACCATAAGCAACCGAAGTTGATTGAGTAAGACTGGCGGCAGTTAAACGATGAAGTCGTTGACCAGTTGAATCGAGCTTGTAGTCAGCGCTTCCAAGTGTCGTTCCGCTTTCAATTACTTCGCTGATTGAGATTGCGCGTGGATTGTTCAAACGAATTGAATCTGTGTTGCCGTCGTAATATTCGACATAAGTGCGACGACCTAAGACAGCGCCAACATAGTTCTCGGCCAAGTCTTGAGCTGCATCAATAAATCGGCGAACTTCTTCGGCGTCAGTTGACGCGGCTGGAATGTTTAGGTGAGCCAATACGTCGTCATAAGCAACGACCGGCAGGGCAGTTAAGTCGCGAATTGAGAACTCGTCGGTGTAAGCGCTGGCGTTGGTTCCCGTTGCCACCCAGCGAACCAGGTGACGGCCTTGGAGCGTTGGAGAATACGAAGCGTCATACAGACCTGCGCCGCTATTTGTAACGCTTGGCGTGGCGCTAGTGCCGTCTGGCAGGGTAACAGTTAGAACAACTGCGGAAGCATTTTGAGCAGTTCCGGCGGCGTTGGTAACTGTAATACCTAGCGCGACAACATCGCCCAAATCATAGACTGCCATTGGTTATCTCCGTTTCATGGATGCACTAGCTAAAACTCTCGGCGTGACATTGGCTGGAGTTGTAGCTCGCGGTATTGCAACGCCTGGAACTATTGATCCAAAATCGTAGGCAATGTTTAGTTGATAAGAAAAGTGTTCGTTATAGGTAACACCTATGCTTGGCGGCGTTAGTGATTGACGAGTTTTGATTGTTGAAGTTAGCAACTGACGAATTGCAACTGCTGGCGATAGTGGCTGGCGTGGATTAATACCTGCCATTATTTGCTCCTAGTTATTAGACTCGATAAAGAGTAAAAGTGTTAGTTGCTGTTTTGCGAGCGCGAAAACGTGCTGATGTTGAAACAGCAACCACCATGGAACCAACTAATGTCCAGTTTGTATTGGCGGTAATTGTTAAAGCGTTAGTTGCGCCAGTATTGATAACACTAAAATCCCACGAAGTATTTGTTGGCGGAGCGCCTAATGAATTAGCAATACCTGTTTCAAAATTTGCGCCAGTTGGCAACTGTGCTGAAACTGCTGCTGCCGTTGTTGATGTAATGATTCCAGTCAACAAGTTAGCCGCAGTCATAAGTCCCGAAGCGTTAACTGCTGCAGGTGTTGATTGATAACCATAAGTGTTGCCTTGATGAATTGTTGAACCAAGCAAGTTAGTCGCACTAACAGATGTTCCAACTTGAACTCCGCCACCTGCTGTGATGTTAGAGCCAAGACTCAAAGTGCTGGTTGCGGCGTAATTTAAACGCCCAAAGGCATCAAGAGTAACGCCGCCCACATTTATAGGCAAACCATTCGACAGAGTTAATCCACTGCCATCGAGAGTAACTGCGCTTGAAAAATCTGAAGCATTAACTAAAAAGCCGCCCGGATAGAAACTGCTATATATGTTTCCAGCAGAATCGGTCACGTTGAAAATAGTGTTGGGTGCTGTTTGACCTGAAGCCGCTTGAACTGTTAAAGCAGGAGTTGTTGTTGCTGTTGAAGTTAAGGTTGAATTATTAGCGCGAACAATGTTTCCTGTACCTGTTGCAGTAAGCGCACCAGTTGAACCACCAATGGAAGAAACGCCACCTGATTGCGCGACCCATTGAGTGTTGTAGTTAGTGCCGTCAATCTTGGCAAGTACCTGGCCAGTTGTTCCGCCCGTAGGAACGCCTTGACCGTTAGTGCCGTTAGTGCCGTTCGTGCCGTTGGTTCCAGCAGCTCCAGTTGCTCCAGTTGCTCCAGTTGCTCCAGTTGCTCCCGTTGCGCCAGTTGGAATTGAAAAGTTAAAAGTTGCAGCTGAAGAAGTTCCGGCATTGGTTACAGTTGCCGAAGATCCAGCCGCGCCCGTTGTAACTGTTCCAACTGCAATCGTGGCTGCTGCGCCATTGGTTCCGTTTGTGCCGTTAGTTCCAGCAGCTCCCGTCGCGCCAGTTGAACCAGTCGCTCCCGTCGCGCCGGCAGCGCCAGTTGAACCAGTCGCTCCCGTCGCTCCCGTCGCTCCCGTCGCGCCGGCAGCGCCATTGGCTCCGTTGTAGACGGTGAAAGTTGTTGTCGATCCACTTGTATAAGTGATCGTGAAAGTGTCGGTTGTACCTGGAGCGCCAGTGCCAGAAGTTCTAACAATGCTGGAAATTCCGTTGCCAGTTGCGCCAGTGTCGCCTTTAGGCCCAGGGGTCAACGAGATAGTTGAGATCCTTGTGTCAACGGCATCAAGACGAGCCTTGACTGTTGCGGCTGATCCCTGTGGGTTTGTGCCTAGTGTTGACTCGATTGCAACAACAGCGTTGTTGATGTTCGCGTGTTGCGTGGCGTGAGGTACCACAACCGAATCAAGTAAGTCACTAGCTGACGGGTTAGTGAATGAGTCCAGTCCACTTGGGAAGTTGGAAGCCATGCTCACTCCTTTAAGTTTTGACACAAGCGCGGATTGCCAGGGGAACAATCCGCGCTTGCTTTAGTTTGTGTGGGCTTGAAGCCAGCCAGTGTGGTGGCGATCATCAAGCCAAAAATCTTTTTTATGCGGAAGTATTGCTCCCGTATGGGCATGGATTGGAAAACCTAACGCCTTTACTTTGCGCGAGAACAATAGATCCTCGCCGTACCATCGGCCATTTATCGGGCCATCCATAAAGAAGCACCAGTCTTGACCTTGATTCTCTGTTGCGTTCTTGCGCATCTTTTCAAATACGCTTCGATGAATCATCAAGCAACCAGTTCCGGCTGCATCGATTTGAATCAGTTCATCTGTTGGATAATCGTGCATCGGCGTGATGCCTTCTTCATCGTCCCAGCGATAGATAACAGGGACGGGAACTAATTCTTGCTGGTCAGTCCAGAAGGCTGCAAAGACTAATCCAGCAACAACAGGTCGATTTTTGTCGTGAACTGCAGCGCAAAGTTTGTCAAAAGTTTCAAGCGGAAGTTGTTGATCTGAATCAATCATGAGCAGCCACGCTGCATCTGTTGTTTCAAGAAATTGTTTGACAATGACATTGCGAGTTCTAACAAGAAGACTGACATTTGCTACTGCAACAATCGAATCAAATTTGTCAGTTCGATATCTTGCAATGTTGATCAGATCAAGATTAAGTTCAGCGCTTATATTTCCCGAGTGCGGATACGCAATGCAAACTCTGTCTTTTAATTTCATCGAGTTTCTCGATCTTGTGTTGTGAAGTCATCGATGTAATCGACTAGATCAAGGATCTGTTCAACAGTTCCGCCGGCATCAATAACGATGCGAATTGCAATTGCAGCTTCTAATAAAGCAGTCTTCATTCTTGCCATGTTGATTCCCCTGAATCTTGTTTGTGTTGTTGAGTGCAGGGACCTAAACCCTCGAGGAGCCTAGGTCCCTGCAAACAACTTCAGACTAGAAGCCTGATGGAGCGATTGCGCCAGTTCCGGTGATAGCCGAAACAGACTTGTTGAAGCGGTGTAGAAGTGCTGCGTATCCGTAGACCTGGAAGCGAACAGTTAAGTTTGCTGACAGTACGTCTGGAAGTACGCGAGTCTTCATGCCACTTTCGAACAGGTAGGAATCGCTGAACTTGCCAACAAGAATTGGAGACTGGTTTGTGCCAGCGCCGTATGCCTTGGTGATAGTTGCATCGATGTAAACAGGAAGACCAGCAATTGTTCCGACATTCATGGAATCTGCGCCTGGGTTTGTTACAACACCATTTGCATTGAATGGGCCATTGGCAGTTGGAACAACCAATGGACGGTTGCTTCCATCAACTTGACTGGATAACCAGTACCAGGTCGATGGATGCATGACGATCGCTTCTGCTGGCTGGAAACGGTTGGTGACAACCTGTGACACAGCCTGAAGGATTGCCTTTGCAGCGCCAACGCCTGTTGGAGTTGTTTCGGTCCAAGTGGTCGGAATACCGTTGCTGTTATCTGTTCCAAGTGTTACGAATCCCTTAAGTGATCCTGCAGTTCCAGCACCTGCACCAGCAACGGCAGTGTTCAACTGCAATGCATAGTCAGCCATTAGATCGCCGAAGATCAACTTGTCAAGGCCGCCAGCAATTGGTGACTGTTCAACAAGCTGAATAGAAACATTCTCAAAGCCTGAGATGGTTTCAACGCGACCAGTCACAGTGCTTGTGACTAGATCGCGAGGTGATGTCGGAGCGTAGGTCGAGCTGTTGTCAGCTGACTGGAAGCCGGTGCGTGAACCTGTGGTGATCTGTGGGATGTTGATGCTATCTGTTCCAGCAGGCAGGGCCATGTTGGTGGTTAGGTTAGCGGTTACGCGCTTTGCACGAGCAAATTCTGCGTATTCGTTGATTAGGTAGAGAGGTGGAACGAAATCTCCACCAGATGCGTCGGTGCGATTGATATCGCGGAATTCAACTGCTGCTTCTGCTTGGTGACGATGTAGACGTTCCCATGAAGAAGCATCGTTGCGAAGCTGTGAATTGATCATGTCGCGAACGAAGGAGTGTTCTCCACGCTTGTCGTATGTCATTTCCTCGCGGCCGATTACTGCAGAACCGAAAGCCTTGATTCCTTCAGCTGCACGAGCTTCTTTCACTTCAGCAACACGAACTTCGACTGCTTCAGCAGATGTAATTTTTGCGTCGAGATCAGCGATCTCTGCCTGACGAGCTTCTACTGCATTTAATGATTCAGCGGATGCGTCTCCAGCCAATAACGCTTCAGCGTCAGCGACAGCGGTGCTGCGAGCCTCGCGTAAGTTGTCCAGCATGGACATAGTTATCTCCTAAAAGGGTTTGATTTGTTTTCTTGCATCCGTCGAGGCAGAGTTGCGCCGAGGGAAATTTGTGAGTTACTTATTGAACTTTTGCTTGAGTTCAAGAAGTCGCTTGCGAAGTTCTAATGCCTCGGCTTCGTTATCTTCTAGAGTGCGAAGTCCAAGCGCTGTGTCGTTGTATGCCGGCCATGTGACAGCTGACACTTCAAACAAGTTGACATCAGAAAGTGTTCGCAAACCTTCTTCACGAGTAGAACCATCAAGCGCTACAGTAAAGGCGAACGACATCTTTGCAATGTCTCCGCGACTTATCGCGCTGAATAGTTCTTGCGCTTTAGGGTTTGCAGGATCAAGATCGGCTTCCATTCGTAAGCCAACTTCATCTTCGGAAAGATTAAGAGTTCCGCCTGATGTTGAAGCCAATGGAATTCCGTTGGTGTCATGGTTTACGAGTAAGTAGACAGGCTCGCCCGATTGCAAAGTTCGCTTGAATGCTCCTGGAGCAATTACTTCGCGGAAGGAAAGTCCGGTTGCTTCTTTGTTAAATTGCGCGGCGTAGCCACCAATTCTCAATTCGCCAGTTCCGGAATCCATAGCGCGGATTTCGGTGGACATTTCAAATCGTTCAGCTGAAGCCATTCTTGACTTGCGAAGTTCCATGTCAATTTCCTCGGATCGTGGAGCAGGTAGGGGAGTGATTATTGTTAAAGTGTCAGCCCTGTGAACCACGATTAAATCGGTTGGAACGTAGCCATTGCCTTTTGCTTCATAGATACGAATTTGAAAAACTGGAAATTCAGAAGTTGCTTCAAGGCTGTAACCTTCGCTAGAACTAGCTGGGCCTTTAGTTATTACCTTGAGAACTTTTCCTCGCGAGCGACCGCCTGAAGAATCCCAAGATACAAATGAGCCTTCGCCTACTCGAGCCGATGCAGCTCGTTCGAATGGGGCAACCATTTCTGCATCATCAAATTCATTTGCCATGCGGTCGTAATAAGCGGAAACTTTGCTTTCAATTTCAGACTTATCAGCTTCAGGAATGTCTACGCCGCCACGAGCGCCCGAAAGGACTCCGGCAACTGCAAAAATTCCACGAGGAACGGCTTTCAATTCGCCATTGACAACATCAGCAAATTGCAATTTGTAACTGCCGAATTTATCTGGTGCAGATTCGTCAACATAAAAGAACGCTTTGGCATATTTAGCAAAGTCAATTTTGTCTCCACCGGCGAAAGCGCGAACTGCGGATTCTGCCTTTGAAGCATCCCAAGCCATTTCTCGATCTGCCAAAGGTAAATCAGATTTACCAATTGCTTTGCGCTCTGAAGACATCATCATCATTGGCTCTGCTTCGGCAACGTCATCTTCATCAATGCCTTGAGCATTAAGTGGATCAGGCTGCGGTTGAGTAACTTCTTCACCCAAAGAGGCTGTCAATTGCCACTTGTAGAATTGTTGATCATCAATTGCGCCAGCAATGAAGTTTGCAATTCCTTGCTGGTTGTAATTAGATGCACAATCAAAGACATCAGATAACTGATCCAAGAAAATGTCGTT
>Ga0136642_1001223_pt1 | contig 11337 bp, 10 predicted proteins | sample LowCatLa1302831Y_FD_115313 | JGI IMG/M metagenome (GOLD analysis project Ga0136642, IMG submission 115313) | Freshwater microbial communities from Lower Cathedral Lake, Yosemite National Park, California, USA - 13028-31Y | ecosystem: Environmental > Aquatic > Freshwater > Lake ... | reverse complement strand
TTCAAACCCGTAGGACCAGTTACTGTACTGTCAGCACCAGTTGGTCCAGTGTCTCCTTTCAAACCCGTAGGACCAGTTACTGTACTGTCAGCACCAGTTGGTCCAGTGTCTCCTTTCAAACCCATAGGACCTGTCCAACCAGTAGGGCCCGTTACTGTACTTGGTGCGCCAGTGGGACCACGATCGCCAGTGGGACCAACAGAAGTCAAAGAACTATTAATGTGAGAATAGGTACCATCTAGGTAACTTGTTTTCAATGTTCCAGAGCTAGCAGTAGGATTATAACCATAAATTTGAACTTGCAAATAACTATATAACTCTTGCAATGATTCATTAACACCCGTTGGAACATTTGCAGGATTTACAAGAGTGCATACAAATTGATTATTAAAATTATCAACTATAGTAGAATTTGAAGGGACCTGTTGAAATAAAGTTGTTACGTTTGCTGGCTGTCCAAGTTGAGAAAATGGTTGTCCTAACAAAGGGTCATATGGAATAGAACCAGAAACTCCGTATACACCATAATATATGCCTAACCCTAAACCAGTTGCATAAATATTCAAATTCCATAAACCTGGATTAATAAATGGTTGAGTAGTTATATTATTAATGGTATTATAAAAATATGAAATAGGTCCTGTTGCTGACGCAGCCAATGAAATGCTAATTGATTGGGCTGTTGTACCCGTTGGTGCAAGACTTAAAATTCCTCCAGTATTTCCAGCAGGATGATTTGTTCCAGTTGGATTCAAAAATAAAATTAGACCTCCACCACCCTGTGCACCTGGTGTGCCTGGTATGCCCGTTGGCCCTGTAACTGTACTTGCAGCACCAGTTTCTCCTTTCATTCCTGTTGGGCCAGTTTCTCCTTTAAACCCCGTGGGTCCAGTAACTGTGCTAGCCGCACCAGTGGGACCAGTGTAACCCGTGGGTCCAGTAACTGTGCTAGGGTTTCCAGTGGGACCAGTTGCACCTTTATCACCCGTTACGCCTTTGCATCCGCGAGGGCCAGTGGGACCAGTGTTTCCAGTGTAACCAGTGGATCCTGCTGGACCACGGGGACCATCAGGGCCTACTGGACCAACTTGACCAGCCCCACCGCCTCCAGAAACGCTGCAACATCGCTTACTCCCTAAATAATCACTGTAACTTCTTACAAAATTTCTATTTAACTGCGACATATATAATATTATTGCACATATTATTATATATATTTTTCGCTAAGTTATCTTATTTGTTGCAAAAATATTAAATCCATCGTTAAATATATTTTTAAATCCATTTATAAGGTCCATCTCCGCGAACATTTACTTCGCTTTTTAATGGTTCTACACTGAAATATCCTCGTGATCCATACACGGTCCAATGCACCTTTCCTGGTTCACCATAAATTTTGAATCGGTTGTGTTCAACTTCTGTAACAGAATATGCAGTCATCAATGAATTGCCATTATAAATTGGTGTGACTTGTACTGTAAAATCTTGCGCCAATGCATCTACGTAATCAGGCAACTCCACTTCTACAAATTCTACACCTTCTTCAACAACTGCTTTGCCGCGGTAATATACGCCACCTTCAGGTCCCTCTAAACACCCATGCACTAAATGTCTTTCGGGTTCTTTGGGGTGGTCTATTACAAAAGTTTTGAAAGGAAAACCTTCAGCGTTTTCGTGGATAGTCCCATTACACTCTATCCAATTAAATTGTACAACACCAGATGCAGGAACTGTTGCGGAAGTCATTGTAGAAGGACACAAAATTGGATCATAATCTACGCGAGTTACTTCTCTTGTAATATCATCGTATACTAGAACGTTATTAAGCACTGGTCTTGATGATGGCGTTGATTGTCTAATTGGAGATATATATAATCCCGAAGACCTAGTTCCGCCACAGTTTCCTAGTACAATCGCACCAAGATCTGCTCCTGCATTACTTCCAATCGCAATAGAACTACCATTTGCAATAGAACTCTGTCCAATTGCTATGGAACCACTTCCACTTCCAGTAGAAACATGTCCAATGGCAATAGTACCTGCGTCTGCCCTAGATAGCTGACCTATAGCAATAGAACTTCCATAACTTTGAACTGTATCACCAATTCCTATAGCATAGTTTCCTTGACTAGTTCTAATTGCATTTCCTATAAGTATGGAATTATTTCCTGTAGAATCAAATGGCTTTTGTCCAATTACAACTGAATCTGTACCTACGCCTAAATTGCTAAAATCACTTCCAATGGCAACAGAACTAGAGCCTTGACTTGTCGTAGCAACCTGATAACCTATTGCAACTGCCTTTGTACCCTGGTTTGTTTTTCCCGCTTGATATCCTATTGCTACCGCATTTGTATTCTGGGTTGAATTACCAGCTTGATAACCAATTGCTACAGAGTATGAATCTTGAGAAGTATTACCCGCAGAATCACCAATGGCAACTGCTGACAAATTGGATACAGCACTTTGATTTGTTCCAGCATTAAATCCAATTGCAATTGAATTCTCACCTATTTGTGTTTGACCTGCATTTTGCCCAATGGCAACAGTGCCAGACTCTTGCAAATTATTTCCAGCATTATAACCAATGGCTACTGAATATACGCCCTGATTGGTTTGACCCGCCTGATATCCAATTGCAACCGCATGTGGTTGCTGTGTAGTTTGACCTGCATTATATCCAATTGAAACCGCTTGTGTTTGCTGTGTAGTTTGTCCCGCTTGATATCCAATTGAAACAGCTCCCAATTGTTGCGTGTTTTGACCAGCGTTGTAACCCAAAGCAACGGCATAATTTCCTTGAGTAATAGTTAATCCAGATGCATTATCACCTATAGCAATTGCAGCAGTTCCCTGACTCTGTCCTGAATTATTGCCAATTGCAATTGCGCCAGATTGTTGAAGAATACGCCCTGCATTATTGCCAATTGCAACAATATTAGAACCTACAGTATTATTGAGTCCAGCATTATCTCCTAAATGAACCTCACTGTGTCCCACTGTCCATGCTCCCCCAGCAGCTGGATCCCAAAAAAGATAATCAGAGTAATGAATGCCAGCTGGTAATACTGCACCATTTGCTCCAGTGGGACCTTGTATACCTGGCTGCCCACCAGGTCCAGTTAAACCATTCTTTCCCGTAGGTCCAGGAGGACCCGTAACGCCAGTTGCCCCTTGCAATCCAGTGGGTCCAGTGCAACAAGGCCCAGTTGGTCCAGTGTCACCTTTTCCAGCAAACCTACCATCGAGTCCAGTGGGTCCAGTTACTCCAATTGGCCCAGTAGGACCTGTATCTCCTTTTCCAGCAAAACTACCAGGAATACCAGTGGGACCAGTATCACCTTTCAATCCAATAGGACCAGTATTACCAGTGTCACCAGTATCACCTTTTCCAGCAAACCTACCATCGAGTCCAGTGGGCCCTTTTTCTCCAGTTGGTCCAGTTTCTCCGTTTAAACCTGTTGGACCTGTAACAGTGCTTTGAGGACCAGTTGGACCAGTAACAGTGCTTTGAGGACCAGTTGGACCAGTTATTGTGCTTTCTGGACCAGTTGGGCCAGTTACTCCAATTAGTCCAGTAGGACCTGTATCTCCTTTTCCAGCAAACTTACCATCGAGCCCAGTTGGTCCAGTATCACCTTTCAATCCAATAGGACCAGTGTTACCAGTGTTACCAGTATCGCCTTTTCCAGCAAACTTACCATCGAGCCCAGTGGGTCCTGTTACTCCAATTGGTCCCGTATTTCCATCTAGACCATTTGCACCAGGATTTCCTTGCGGACCTACATTACCTCTAGAGCCTGTCAATCCAGTAGGTCCAATTGGTCCAGTTGGTCCAGTTGGACCTGTATCTCCAAAGCCATTTGCACCCGTCCATCCAGTTACACCTCTGCATCCACGGGGGCCAGTAGGCCCAGTATTTCCAGTGTAACCAGTGGATCCTGCAGGGCCTCGTGCACCATCTGGACCAACAGGACCAATTGGACCCGCGCCTCCACCAGCCACTCCACAACATCTCCTGTTACCTAAATAATCATTGTAGTTCCTTACAAAATCTCTATTAACTTGTGACATATATAATATTATTACACAATTATTATATATATTTTTTAATATCTTATTTATTTTACAGTACGGGAATAAAAACGGCATTTATATGTGCAACATAGTTTCCAGGACTAGGACTATTGTTATTTTTTTGATAACAACCAATCTGGATTTGGGTTGGATCACTAATAAATAACTGGTCGGTTGCAGATAAGGTTGTATAACCAGTTAAAGAATTAATAGAATTATTAACATAATATCCATTTGACTTTAAATATGTAGTTATTATTGTTGAAGTTCCAGCGTTAAATACGCATAATGTTCCTTCAATTGTCCCTGTATTATTAGTAGTATTAAAAATAATTGTCCAATCAATGGCATAATTTCCTGCATGTAATAAAATGCTATCACCAAAAAAATTAACATCAGTTGAGTTTGTTGCAGAACCAGATACTTGAAGAAGCTGCATGGCTGTTCCTGGATAACCGCGACAGCCGCGTGGACCAGTGGGCCCTGTTGGTCCAGTATAACCAGTTGCTCCTGCGGGTCCACGTGGACCATCTACACCAATAGGACCAGCAGGTCCCACACCTCCGCCGCCAACTCCACAACATCGTCTAGCCCCTAAATAATCATTATAACTTCTTACAAAATCTCTATTAACTTGTGACATTATATATACTAATATAAGATTATTATGCAGTTAATAATCTTGTATTAATATTTAATTGCTATTTTCAATTTCATTTTCAAAAAAACAAAAACAAAAACAACAATAATAACATTTAAACCACTCACAATATTTTTCACAAAAAGAACGTTTAAGTCGCTTAGATCCATCAAGCAATTCAATCAAGGAAACTGCGTGTCCATCACTATCTAACCCATTATTCATATTCAGTATTCTGTATTTACTAATATAATGCACAGTTTTAAGAAGAAGGAAGAGAACTCAAACATAAATGGATTTCACCCAAACTTGCTACACTATACTTTACAACCATGGGCAAATCATTTTCCAAGTAGATCTCAATCTGCGAACACAAATTTGTGCACTTGATAAAATACCCGAGATTCTTCAAAGAAAATTCTCCCTGAATTACCTTAGATGAATCCTGCTTCAAAATGAATCCCATGCTGCCATCAGATTCGGCGCGGTGAATTTCGGCAGAAGCGAATTGACCTTGGCACTTGAAAATGAGCTCGTTGCCAACCGACTTAATTTCCAACTTGTCTGAAATGGCAGACAAATCGCGAATAATTTTTTGGAAATCACTGGATGGCAAATTTATAATGGATGAGAACTTCACGTCGGGATACTCAAGCTCTTCAGGCTCGGGCTCAATAAGCCTCAGCTTCTGTGTCTTACATTGCTTAATATCTCCATTCTCAAATTTTAGTGCCAAATGCGAAACAATTCCATCTGCATAATCGTCCTTTTCAATGTAAATTGTCAGGGTGTCATCATTGTCAATAGAATTGATCAACTTGAATAAGTGGAACATGTTGACACCAATAATGATTTTTTCCTTGGTGCACTCATAGAACTCAAAATTCTGCGCTCCTAAAAACAAATGTGCTAAAATAGTATGAGACTTGTCCATATTAATAATGCGAATACCATCAGGCTTAAACGTGATGTTCGTCTCAAGTAAAATATCCTTGAGAGCAGTCATTAATGTCCTAAATGGGGCAATTTGAACGGTTTTAATTGTTAATACATTTCCCGCTGAACTAGGATTCTTTGCAAAAGTTGACATTATATTTAGATTTTTGTCAAAAGGCTTTAAATACTTATGTAAGCAATAAATTTAATTTTTAACGCATTAAATTTATTGTTTAGTTTTGTGTTTTTTGAGGATTTTTTTTATTTTTTTAAATTTTTCTAATATTCATATTCATATTCATATTCATATTCATATTCATATTCATATTCATATTCATATTCATAGTTAAAGTTTTGCTTTGGGAATACGACGCGTGCCATGACCATACTTCTTTTTGGCGGCTAATCCCATTTTCAAAGCTTTGCTTCCAGGTTTGCAACCTTCTTCTAAAATATTGAAATCTACCGCTGCGGCTTTTCCACCAGTTATAGAACTTGCTAAACGTGCGACGCCCCATGATTGCGCAGTTTGGTTTGGCCTAGATCCGCTTGAAAAATAGGCGCCTTCGCCTTTTTTAACAATATGTTCTAAAGCTTCTTTGGAGCATCCTGTTTTTTTAACAAGCGCGTCATTAATTGCCATATTAGGGATATTGTATATTCTTTCAGCATCGCTTAAATGCTGAGATTTTTTGTGTGGATAAGATTTTAGTTTTCGGCGAGTATAGTATTGACCGCGTTTGTACATTTTAATAGATTTTTGCAGCATTTTGCTTTGCATTTTTCTGTCTTTTTTAGACAGCTTGTTTGGCAGGTATCGCCGTGTTATCATTTTTCTGGATTTTGCTGGTGTAGGCATTATATATATTTTCTATAAAATATTTTGTTTATTATATCTTTTACCAAAATACCAATATAAAAGACTTGCACCATTTTAAATAACTAATCAAAATGCAAAAAATGCCAGAAGATGCCTTGAATGAATGTAAGTCATCTCTAGAAAATATGTACGCTCTTTATTCACAACACCCATATATGTTACAGAGATTCCATTATCACATGACAACATATTTGCCAAGCACTCTTGCAAACGAATTAAAGGGTTACGATAAACGCGTAGATCGCACAAATACTCTAACCAATGAACAACAAATTTTCATCCAAGTATTTTTGAGCAAGAACGCATATTATTATTTGCCCAACAATGGATGCTTCTATGAATATGACGGAAAACATTATAAACCTGTAAAGGAAGACGATATTCAGCACAAATTACTGACCACTATTTCTAGTGATAAGACGATTATGCCATGGAAACACAAAACCAAGATCAATATTATAAAGCAGATCAAGGAGCGCAATATATTGAAATCCGTTCCCGAGACGGACACTATCCAGAATATTCTTGGCATTCTTAGCCCATCCATTTTTACGAGTAAAAATCAAGCAAAGTATTTTTTAACCATTATTGGCGATAACATTTTTAAAAAGAATAGCGATCTCATCTTTTTGGTCGACGTTAAAACCAGGCGATTATTAACGGAAATTGATAATATTGCATATATGATGATTGGTCAAGCCAATACGACGCATAATTTTATGACAAAGTATCACGAAAGTCATGATTACAACAATTGTCGGCTTTTAAAAACGAATGAGGTGTATTCCATGGACTTATGGAAAGATCTTTTGCAAAAGATTGGGCTAGATTTGTTATGCGTTGCTGCGCATTATTCGGCAAGATATGAAAACTCGGAGAATTATATAATGAATAAATCAGATTCCGTTTTAAAAAACTATGCGATCTTTTTAAAAAATAATACGCAACAGCAAATTGTGGATAAATTTATTGCGCATTCTATTCAAAAGGTTAATGTGGAGACAAATATAGATGCAGATTTTAATTTTCAGCAATCCATCTACGGGACTTCACCTCAACTATCTAGTTCTCCGCTTGAATCTGGAGCAGGATTTCTATTAATGAAGAAGGCATTTAATTATGCTATATCCTGGAAAAATATGCATTACCTGTGGAAGCAATATTTGTCGGCATTTTCTTTGCCAAATGTAATCTATTCTAATACATTGAAATCAATCTTTAAAGAGCGCTTACAATATCAAGATTTTGGTGACACGTTTATAAATGTTACTAGCAAATATTTACCATTGGTAAGCGAGTTTCTTTCATTCTGGGATGAAACAATTAATATGAGTGAAGGGATCTCTGGAGAGCCAAATGAAAGCTATTTTGACAATGAGCTAGAGGTGGATGAGATTTGTATGTTATTCAAATCGTGGCACAGTAATAACAGTATTACTGAAACGGATGTTTTAAAACTGTTGAAACATTTCTTCTCCTCCTTGGAAATTGTTGAAGACAAATATGTGTTAAATGTATCGTGTAGCTTGTGGGACAAAGTGCAGGATATTGATCAGGCTTTACAGCAATATAAAACGCATTTGAAACAAATGATGGGAGATATTCCTGTTAATGAGCATAATATAGTATCATTTAATAGTGCATACAATTTCTATACTACATATTGCTCTTCATTGTCAAGCAATGTGGTTAGCAAGCGTTACTTTGAAAAATACTTGTACAGCACGTTGCACAATTTTATAGTTTTTGAAAGGTTTATCTGCGTGGATTGGTATATGAATTAAATAATATTATGAATTTTATGTCATACTATTATTTGGCTTGGTTTGTTTGGATTTTTTTATAACACTTATTTAATTTCCTGCGCCAGCGGCAAATTGAACGGCATTGCCGCTTGTGCCTACACCTTGACCATCATAGGCTTCGGGATCAAAGGCGGATCCATAAGGAGCTCCACCGCGCTTGCCGTGGCGCTTGCCACGGCGACGTCTCTTGCCACCCATTGTGGTGGCCATGATTTGAAGATCAACATCACTGGTTCCTACACCTTGGCCATCATATACTGTGGGACTAAAGCTGCTGCCATAAGGGGCACCACCGCGCATCTTGCGCATCTTTCTGGTGCCAGACTTGACAAAGCCAAATTTGCCCTTCTTTGTTAAATAACCAGCCTTAACAAGGCGCTTATCCTTCTTGGCACTGTTGTGCTTGGACTTGGAAACAATGCGACCATTCTTGTTTTGCAATAAATTGGACTTCATGAGACCACCTGATGTCTTTTTGGCAGTTCCGTGCCACACTTGGGCGCGGGTTCCAACTGTCATTTGAAAACCTGATTTCTTGGAGCTAGGCATTATAAAATTACGTGAGAAAAAATAATTATTCTCAGTTAAAATGCTAAATTAATCTTAGAAACGCAGATATTTTAATATATATATAAAATCAAACTTAAAGTTTTATATTAAAATTTGTTTCTTAAAGGTCCACGGGTTCCCCCTGGTTGGCCTTCACGTCTGCCTATTTCATCAATTACAATTGGTGTTCCAAAATTGCCGAAACGTATTCTTCCTCCTAAACTGGTGTTTAAAATCTGGGCAATTCTAATATTATCGGGTCCAGGAGGATAAAGCAAATTTTTCTTTTCAACAGTAGTAAACTCTTTTGGACATATACAGTTTGCATTTGCATTGGGGTTCAAAAGCCCCAGTCTAAGAATTATATCAAGCGCATTACTATTTTTTCCAGGGGCAAACTTTAATGGCATAATGGGTATACTATTAATAAGGTATAAAATAAATTGCAATAAAGTATAGTATATTATGCGGCAACTCCATAACGACGCTGTCTGCTATTGTAATCGCGAACAGCTTTTTCCAGCTCAACCAAGTTAAAATCTGGCCAATAAACATCTGTAAAATATAACTCGGCATAGCTCAGTTGCCACAATAAGAAATCACTAATACGTTTTTCACCACTTGTCCTAATAATTAAATCGGGATCAGGAATACCCTTTACATACAAACTATTTGCAAAGTTTTCTTCCGTTGGCTCTAATTTATTATCAATTATATTTTTACAAGCATTCACAATCTCGCGTCTGCCAGAATAATCTAAACACAGAATCACGGTTTTTTCGCAACTAGCAGTTTTATTTTCTATAGAGGTCAGCAATTTCTTCAACTTTTTGGGCACCCTATCAAGTCTACCCTGAACAACCAACCTATATTTCATTTGGTCTTTAAAGTATAGGCTCAATTTTTTATAAATGATTTCAAAAATGTTGTCAATTTCTTCCTTGGGTCGCTTCCAGTTTTGCTCTGCAAAGACATAGAATGTCAAATACTGGGTTCCGTTTGAAAAACAATTGTAAAATATATCTTCTAAATTGTTTGCGCCATTTAAATGACCAAATGTTCGGCTTTTTTTCTGTTTTTTTGCCCATCTACCATTTCCATCCATAATAAAGGCAATGTGTTTTGGATATAATAATTTATCCGTATCAAGGTTGACACCTTTTAACCTAAGATAGCTTTTTTTAATAAAAGTATCCAAGCACTTTATAATCTCATTTTGATAAAAATATATTGATACTAATGTTAATATGATGATATAAAGTTTTATCATTATATTATCTTAAATAAAAGTATTATAAATAAAACGAGTTATTTATTCATTTACTTTAGCTATTACTTGTCCCATTTTAACAAAGTCGTTTTTCTTGTGCGTAAATTTTTTAATAACATTGGGCTCAAAAAATAGGCAATAGGTTGACCCACCATATGCAAAAAAACCTAATTCATCGCCTTTTTTAACATGGTGACCTGGTCTAATATTTTTATTAATATTGCAACTGGATACTTCAACCATTCCAACTGGCATAACGCAGACTGTTCCAATTTTACTATCATCCGCTTTAATAAAAATAAAGGCTCTTGTATTAACATTTGTTATATATTCCATGGATTTATCCTGATCACTAAGATCTTCGCCGTATGCATTTACCTGTGTAAAATATAAACCGTTTTTAACATATGCCTTTTCAATTGTCCCATTTATTGGACTGTGCCAACGATGATAATTAAATGGACTTAAAAAGGCTTGATAAACTGACCCACCAGTAAATTTGTCAATGTATTTTTTCTCTCCATTAAGCATTGCATTTAATGAATATGGTTGCGATTTAATCCAGAAACTAGTATTGGATTTTACATTAAAATTCATGCGATATATGGTTGAGTCACACGATGAATTAATAACACTATTATTATTTGGTTCTACAATGGGTCTTGCACCAGACTTTAATTTTCTGGTAAAAAAATTGTTCCAGGATTTAAAACCATAATATGGTTTTGTTTGATCACATTGATACTCATTCATATCAATCTGCTTAGAAGCACCTTTGCCAAACCATCCTGATTTAGTTTTATTTAAAACATATTTTGATGAAGGGCTATCTAAAAATTTCTTGTATTCAAATAAAACTTCTGCAAATGCGTCATTAATTTTTTCGCGTCTATATGCGGCAAATCCTTCTGGACTTCCCATTGTCAATAATAAAAGCCCTGACAAAGGTGTTCCCACTAAAGCGGTTTTATTAAATTCTGGTGCTTCAGTTAAAATGTTGTTTAATTTTTTAAATAGTTCTTCAAGTGTTTTGGGGTGCTTCTTATACCGAGCTAAATTAGGAATAGAAGAAATCATTGTATTCATATATTGCATTTCCACTGGATTATTTTCAAGCATTTTTTTGAATTTTGTAATAACGAGGTGTTCTTTTTTTGAATAATTTTTTAATGTTTTTTTG
>Ga0136642_1001222_pt1 | contig 11343 bp, 8 predicted proteins | sample LowCatLa1302831Y_FD_115313 | JGI IMG/M metagenome (GOLD analysis project Ga0136642, IMG submission 115313) | Freshwater microbial communities from Lower Cathedral Lake, Yosemite National Park, California, USA - 13028-31Y | ecosystem: Environmental > Aquatic > Freshwater > Lake ... | reverse complement strand
GGCGGAGGGGGGGGCGGGGAGGGCGGAGGCCGGGGTGGCCCCGGTGTGGGGGGCGGCGGCTGGGGCGGCGAGGGCGGCGGGGGCCGCGGCGGAGGCGCAGGCGAGGGCGGCTGCGGAGGCGGGTACAGAACCGAGGTCCGAGACCCCGCGAGCGTGGGCCCCGCGGAGGGCCTGGCATAGAGGGGCCCGGGCGCCGGGTCGGACACCGTTCCGCCTACGACGGACTGGATCGCTGCCACCCACGAGGCATTGCCCGGGCTGAAGCGTCCGAGGCGTATGGAGAATGTCACGCCCCCAGGGGCCGGGCTTTCGTCGAATCCGTCAGTCACCCAGACGGCGTACTGCGGAACGAGAAGCGCCCGGAGAGCCGCGCCGACGTCACGCAGCGCCTGCGGCCCCGCAACCTCTGCAGTGACAAGCACGACCGAGCTCGCACGCCGGTCCACCTCGTTGTCTATCCAGTCCACGTACGAGCTCACGCGCGTGTGCACGCTATAGTCCGATCCGCACACGCTGCTCGAGTACGATAAGACACCAACGAGGGTACCCACTGCGCCCGCACCCGCGCAGTCCTTGTCCACCGTCGCACGGCCGTCCCAGCTGCAGTTGACCCAGCCCATGCGCACGCGCTCCGCGTCTGTGGCCGTCGGGTACTGGGCTGACTGGTTGGACGCGGTGATGAGGACCGGGCCGCCACTGTCTCCCAGACACGTCCCGGCAGTGAAGTTTGTGCTTCCGGACGTTACGACGTTGCCGATGGCACAGAAGAGCGACGACTTGTACGTCGTGTTCCCGGACGGCACCGGCCGCCGATAGTTCCCGAGAGACCAACCACACTCCGACGCCGTCTTCTGCGTGACCACCTGAAGAGAATACGCGTCCTGTGCGTGGTTGGCCGTCGAGTCGCTCGCAACCAGATTGTTCCCGACGTCCAGACCCATGCCCATGGTGGTCACGTTCGTCGATGGGGTGAGGCCCACGTAGTCGAACCCCATGTCCACGTAGGCTGGAGGGTAATAGTCGGGCACTGGGGCGTCCAGAAAGACCAGCCCCAGATCGGCCGGGCCAATGTCGCCCAGCAGATCCTTTACTCTATTCGTAAACGGATAGTACGTCGTCACATTGTGGTCCGGGTGTATGATGACCCTCGGGAGTCCGCCCGGAAGCGACGCATTCGGATACACCACAGCCTGCGAACATGAACACTGTTTAGAAATACCAGGGCAACAGAGGGCAAAATGGGAGAATAGCTGATACTAATAATAATAATAATAATAATAGCTAATAAATACCTGGTATACTGGAAATTGCGGAGCTCTGGTAATGTGGCTACAGTCCATCAGAGCCGTGTGATCCTGGTTGTGGAAATGACCAAACCAGTTCAAACCGTGGCCAACAAGAACAGCATAGACACAATTTTAATTACCTGACCCCTGCCATCCAGCCTCATGCGCGGCTGGCAACCCGAGTCGGGGCCTATGACGACGCCCACCGAAAGAGCGCCGTACTGCGGAATGCAGTGTGCGGCGGTGAGCACGAGCGTCGGCGTGATGAGCGTGCCCCCGCACAGGTTCGACTGCACCAAACCTGCTATTGTGGTAACAGTGGCGTCAGGAAAGTACGGTGTGAATCGGTCCCTATCGACAGAAAACCACGCCTGCTGGACATATCTGGGTGTTGAGCGTGCAGTTAAAGTACACGCGAATCTGAGCAAAGAACTTGTATCGCAGACGAGGGTACACGTTGTTGTTGACGCTGTTGTATATCCTGCCTCCGCTAGAGTTTGTCTGCTGGACAAAGCCGAGGACGGATCCGCCAGCGGTGGGCCGAGCGAGGAGCACAGCTACGATAAAAAGACAAATACGCATCATACTTCACGACGTATGCGTTGTTATATACCTAATACGCACGCCACTGCATGCGGGCCGGGCCGGCGCCGCCCACGGAGCGGTAGCCAAGGGCTTTTTCTGTGGTTCCGCTCGGAGCCTCATTACGGGTCCTCATACAGTTGACAAACCAGCAAACGAAGAATACGACCGTGACAATCAATGCTGCGATGCAGACGTAGAGAATGGCCATGCCCGGCACGTCGGAGACCTTCTTGTTGGTGTCAGAATTGACTGCGGCGTCTTTGGATATGATGTTCGCCTGGTCGTTATTTATCTGCACGATCGGCAGCGGCGGGGCCGGCGACGGGGGCGGCGGGGAAGGAGGGGAAGGAGGGGGCACCGGCGGGGAGGGCGGCGTCGGCGGAGCCGCGGTCTGCGCGAAGGTCTGCGGCATGATGAGGGTCTGCAGCTCCGGCGAGGTAGCCAGGGAGGGGACGACGCTGCCAATGTTGGTAGGCAGGGCGAATGCGGTCGCGATGGTCGGGAAGATGTTCTTCTGGGCCGCCTTCGCGGCGAGCAGGCGGCGGTGCACCTGAGGCACGCTGGCGTCCTCGAGCATGTGGCGGCGGCCGCTGACGATGCTCTGCGACTGCGCGATGGCGGTGCCAATGAGGTTGTAGCACTTGTCGTTCGAGCCCGGGTCGACGACGGTGGCGCTGGGGAAGGAGGCGGTGAGGGCGGATGTGAGGTATCCGGGGATGCACACGGTGCCGCCGGTGGAGGCCGGGTAGAAGGGGATGTAGTACTCCACAAGCGTCGTCTTGATCGTCGCGTCAGACACAACCTTGGGGGTCAGCACCACAGGCGGGTGCACGGTGCCGCCCACGGCCAGGGTGTCCGCGAGCGCGGCGGAGTAGGTCGAGTACGCCGGGTAGAAGGCGTTGCAGCCGGGCTTCGTCGCGCAGGTGCCGATGGCGATGGGCAGGTACGGCATGGCCTGCGTGATGGCGCAGAAGCTGAGCTGGTAGCCGGAAGGCTTGCCGTTGATGAAGAAGCGATTGCGGAGCGGGAAGGCGAATCCGCCGGTGGCGTCGGGCACGATCGCCACAGGCCGCAGGTTCGTCGTGCCGTTGGACACGAGAGAGTACGCGGAGTTGGCGTTGGTGTTGCCGTTCATAATGTCAAACTGCAGGTTCGTGACATCGGTGAAGTTGTTGTTCTGCAGCAGGCTGGTGATGGTGGTCAGGAGGGCAGGGCTCAGGCTGTTGACGACGTTGTTGAACGCCGGCCCCAGCTTGTTGAGCGAAACCGTCTGGCCGACGCTCGTGAAGTTATATCCGGCCAGGAACGCGCCGGTCATGGACTCGCCGCTGGCGCGGGTGTCCACAACCGCCCACGCGGCGACCACATTGTCGTAGTTGAGGCCGCACCAAGACGCGGGGATGGTCGAGAATGACGTCGCAGTGTCGGTGCCGTTCACCACGTACTGGCTCGAGGTGAGGGCTCCGCTGGCGCCCGCGGTGGGGTCGTGCGCGACCATGAGCATGAGCACGGGCTGCACCTGCCACGCACTGCGGAGGTTGCCGATGGTCGGGGCCGGAGGGGCAACGTTCGCTGCGCACGTCTGGCCAGAGGCCGGAGTGGTGCCGTCCGTGCACATGATGTTGTTCTGCAGGGGGGAGTCCACGATCTGAACCTTGACGGCCATGGCCTCGGAGTATGCAAGCTGGTGCGGCAGGGCGGCGCTGTTCTCGGTCTGGTAGACGAGCTGCGACAAGTCGGCAGCGGTGCTGATGGTGGTCTCGTTCAGCTGGATCATCCTCGCCTGCAGCGGGAATGTGACGTTGCTGGACAGGATGCCCGGTGCTGTGTATCCAATCTGGATAATCTCGGAGAAGGGAGGGGAAGCCATGTCCGTGAGCTCGTTGCCGGAGGCATCCTGCAGGCGGTACTGGATCTTGATGGTGGTGGTCGGCAGGTTGAACGGCTGGTCGACAGTGTACGTGCTGTTGACAGCGGTGATGAGGCACTCGACGGTGAATTGGTACCCGACCCAATAGATAGACGTTGCGAGCGCCGCGGAAGTGAGGCCGGAGAGCAGATCGCCCGGGAGGGTGGTCTGGGACTGCGGCACGCAGTTGGCACTCATGCACCCGTATCCGGAGGTGATGACGCTGGACGCCGTCTGGGAGAGGGCCGTCTGGTCGTACATCTCGTTCTGCGTGATCAGATACGGATCGCACACGGAGGAGTATCCGGCGGCGTACCTCGCAGACGGGGTTGTCGGGGCGAATATGAGCGAAGGCGACATGCCGCTGGTGCGCATTCCATCGGTGCCGTTGGACTTGAGAAGGGTATCCGGGCGCGTCGGGTTTGAGGTGTTGGTGCTCTGCTGCACAAAGGCGTCAAACTGCCAGGTCATCTTGATAGTTGAGGCGTTGACGCGCTGAGCAAAGGCCACGGGGCCGGTGTTGCCGGTGGCCGTGGTGTGGATGAGCATGGGCGGCGCAACGTCGCCGACGGCGAGAACCTGCACCACGGCACCGGCCGGGAAGACGTTCAGCTGGAAGCCCGCGGGCGTCACGCGAGTGTTGAACATGTCGACGCCCGGGAGGCCGGTGCCGGTGGGCTTGGTGCTCGCGTACTCAACGATGTACTGCTGCCAGCTGTACGAGAGAGTGCTGCTCCCCTTGGAAGTGACCTGGAGCGCGCTCTGGTCGTCCTGGAGCACGACAATGAACTGCTGGACGGGCATGATGATGAGCGCCTCAGTCTTGATGGAGCAGGTGGCGGTGCCGGTCATGCTGCCGCCGAAGGTGGACGTCACCGGGTTGTTGGCGTACGAGACGCCCATACCGGTGAAGTACGTGTTACCGTTGGCCGTCGTGCACTGGTCGGTGCTGCTAGCGCCGCAGGTGGTGGTGCGGTAGCTCCACGAGTTGGTGGTGGAGGCCTGGGTCATGCCCTGCTCGCGCGGGGTGAGGTTGGCCTGGGCCGCCGGGGCGCGGCCGTTGAAGGCGTTGCCGCTGTGGCTGTAGAACACGTGGTTGGAAGCCGCGTTGTCGGTACTCGCCGGGCACGGATACGTGCCATCCGCGTTCGGCGTGCTCAGCATCGTCAAATCCACAATGGTGCCGTCGGCCTGGATGGTGTACGTCGGGCACGTGCACCCAAGCGCGGAGAATACGGTGCGGTTCAGGGTGGCAGTCGTCTGCGGCGAGCTGGTGCTGACGTTCGGGGCCACGGTCAGGTCCGTAACGCTACCGTAGTTGGCGATCGGCGAGCCCGGATAGTTGGAACCCATATCACACGAGCCCATATTGAGGTAGAAGTCGCCGTTCGTGCCGCTGGCGGGAACCGGGGTGCCGCGGACGGACGTGAACATGTTGCTCAGCGTGGGGTTCTGAGCCACGGGGTCCCAGTAAGACTGGACCGGGTAGGCAACGCTGCTGAGGAAGGTGCTGAAGGCGAACTGGGTGCGGCCCGTGGGCGAGTTGGGGGTCTTGACGTCGGCCGCGCTCTGAGAGTAGGACGTGACGATCATCCAGACGTGCGTCGCGTTCACCTGCAGGTTGATGGTGGGCTGCACGCACTGGAAGGGCTCGTTCGTGTAATTGTACGCGGCATAGCTCGCGCTGTTGATGAAGAGACCGCCCGTGGGCAGCGTCGGGGTTGCATGGGCGGAGAATGCGGCGCACAAGGCGCCGAGCAAAGGGGCGACATGACGCATTCCCATTTGGTACCAATAGTTCGGGGCTTAAATATTCGGAAGCACAAGGCTGGATGCGGTACGTTTTTTTTTAAAGAAACCCAAACTATATTCCTACTCATCAGCAGACTTTCTCCACCGCCTCAATGTCCCTCATCCAAATGTCGGACGGCGGGGTCTTGACGAGCGCGTCGAGCGCCGAGCGCTCGGTGTCGAGCTGCTTGATCGCCTTGGCCGCTTCGTCCGCAGTGAAGGTGTCGATGGGTATCTTGGTCAGGTAGTCATACGAATCGTCCGCCTTGTCGTACTTTTCTGCCACCAGCCAGTCGATGAGCTCGGGGCGGCGCTTGCCAAAGACGATGGCGGGCTCCTTGACGACGCTCTTGATGAAGCGCGCCCGGTTCGACAGCTTGGATATGGTCTTCTCGGCATCCTCGATGAGGTGCTCGCGGCGACGGCCGTACTGCTCCAGGCGCCAGGTGCAAAAGTCCTTCAGTATCTCGCCAGTGTCCTTGTACTTCTTCGGCTCGAGGCCGCTCGGGTCGAACAGGTTCATGTTGCGCATGCTGATGTGCGTCACCAGGCCCAGAGACTCGGCGAGCCCCTTGGCCTCCGCTGTTTCGACATTCTCCACAGACACCCGCAGGTTCACGCTCGACTCGGTGCACCGGTCCTCGAGCACCGTCACCTTACCCTGCTTCTCGTAGTCCGACTTGAGCTTCATGAACGTCTTGCCAATCGGAACCTCGGTTATGGTAAACTCGTTGCCCTTGCGCGTGAAGAGCCCCTCGGTGCGCCAGGACTTGACGACGCCATCAGCGTCCGTGACGGCCTTCACCGTGCCCTTGAAGCCGCGGTACCATGGGACCATGTCCTCGAGCGGCTCTCCCTTGAGGAAGTGGCGCACGTTGCGTATGATGTCCTTCGGGTTGTAGCTCGGCACCTCGCACGAAATGCCAGTCGCGATAGCGCACTGCACTCCGTTGACCAGCACCGTCGGGATCACCGGAAAGAGCACGCTTGGCTCTATCGACACGCCCTCCTCCGTCATGTACCGCATGATAGCCTGTGGCAGCAGTGTTGCTTTGGTGAGCTTCTCGCTCAGTTGTGGTGGTCCTATGGGCAGGGTACCTTATCAGACTTGGACAGGAGCGCGTAGGCAAAGTCGGTCACGTAGGTGTGGATGTAACGAGGCGCGGAGGCCTCGGTTCCCATGCGCGTTCCGAAGGCTCCGTCGGGGAAGAGCAGAGAGCAGTTGTTGGTGCCAGTAAAGTCCTGCGGTGACACAGTGTCGTGCGACGTGTATGAAAAGCATTCACTGCGTAGTGTTGGTTTTGTTGTGAAATATGTCATTGTTACCTGGGCGAGAGTCACAATGGCGCTCAGCAGCGACGCCTCGCCGTGCAGGTACATGGTCTTCTCGGCAACGGAGGCCCCGAGCTGGGCAACCTTGATGCGGTTGTTAGCCTTGAAGCCGCGCTCCCACGCGACCCACACGATCTTGCGCGAGCACTTTTTGAGGCCGTCGCACACGCTGGGGATGGTGCGCAGTGCATCGTCCGCGATGTAGTTTGCGTAGTCGCGGCGGACGTAGTCATCGACGGTCACGTTTTTCAGATACGTCACGGGCTCCGTCCGCTCCGCCAGCGTGCTGAGAAGCATCTCCTGCATTTTAGATGTGGTGATGAGATTAAAAACTATCATTGGTTGCAGTGTACTCGCGCGCCTTCCTGGCCTGTATGTCCGCGTCGTCCTTCCCGAACGCCGATTTGAGCGCGCTCGCTGCATGCTCAGAGTTCACGAACGACACGACCTTGGCGTCCTTCATCAGCTCCTTGGTGTCTTTCGTCGTCCAGCTCCCGAGCCCCTTGAAGTATCGCGTGCGCTGCATGTTGTTGTTGGCGGCGTGTGCGTCGAACTGGGCGGTCGTCATGAACTCCATGCGCTTTGCCCCCTGAAACGATACAATCAGGGGCGTCGGGAAGACCTGAAGGTACCCGCTCACGGCAAGCTTCGGCCACGTGTGGTGGAAGAGGTTGATGATCAAGCCCCGGATGTGCGCGCCGTCTGCGATGATGTGGTTGTGCTCTCAGCATGGCAGATAGCAAGGAGACATGGCTACGGCGCTCTCCGATTGACAGGGATGACAGGGGCTGTGTCGTTTTCCGAACGACATGGGGGCATGGGGGGGCGGTACGCCCCCACCGGTATCTGCGTCGGATAGAATGACGACAGAGCCGTAGCGGAGGTTGTCCGCAGAGTCCACGTCGTTCTTCAGGCCTAGTATCTTCTTGATGTTGGCAAACTCCTTGTTGCCCATCACAGCCTCGGCCGACTTGCCCCTCGGGTTAATTGGCTTGCCCTTGAGCGGGAAGCAGCCGACCTTGTCGGTGCCCCAGACGCTGCGCGCGACGATGGCAAAGGCGAGGGCGCTGTTGCCCTCAGTCAGAATAAGCTTGGCCTGCTTGGACTTGGCCGTGCCAGCCCACGCGGCGTCGTAGAAGTTCTCGATGCCGGTGATGGTGGCGGTCTTCTTGCCGTCCGTGACGCGCGCGAGCTTGCTGTTCACCTTTTCCTGCGCGTCTCCTATCGCTGCCGTCGCAATCTCGGAGGCTGCAATCTTCTTCACGATGGAATCGGAAGGGCGATACTCGGAAAGCCACTTGCAGGCCTCGAGCGCATCCTTCGTCTGGCCCTTGAAGTCCGGGCCGTTGACGCGGGCAACGATAAAGTAGGTGGCGTATTTGTGGATAGACTGCGGCGTCACGTTCGTGGACTTGCACGCCGTCTTGGCCTTGATGACAGGTAGAAGCTTCGCCATGAGGTGGCCCAGCACGTGCGTGACGTGCTTGCCCCCGTCGGGGGTCGACACGCCGTTCGCCATGCTGTACGTCTGCGCGCCGTTGGCCGGGCGGGCCGCGGTGTACGCGACTCCCACCAGCCAGTTGGGGTCTGCCTCGTCCGTCTCCATAAAGACGTCGCCCACGATCATGCGCATGTACTTCTTGAGCGACTCGCACTTAATCACAACGTCGTTGAAGACGACCCGGACGCCCTTGGGCGCCGCGAGCGCCACCTCCATAGCGCGATGCAGCAGCGACGCCCTTATGCCCTCGGTGATGCCCGATGGCAGCAGGATATCAATAGCATCGAACGACACGCTCACGTATCCGGCGACCGGCTTCGAGCCCCGCTTCACCGCAAAGTCCGAGGCGACGCCCATCTGGTCCGACCACGTCTGGTGGTACGTGTCACCCGTCGCCGCGTGGCGCACCTTCACCTCGAAGCGCCGGCTGAAGACGTTCGCGAGCTTGATTCCCAGACCGTTCAGGCCAGCCACCGTGCGGTCGCCCTCCCCGTAGTTGGAAGACGTCGAAAGGACTCCGAAGGCCACCTGAGGTATGGGCATGTCCTTCTGCTTGGAGTGCATGCCGCACGGGATGCCGTCGCCGTCGTTCCACACCGTCACGGTCGACTCGGTCACGGTAATCTTGATAGAGCGCACACCGTGGCCCTTGCACGCCTCGTCGAGCGCGTTGCTGAACGCCTCGTCTGCTATCTTCAGGAAAGCTGGCACCACCCGAATCTCCCGGCGCTCCACGGTCAGGACGCCGTCGTCCGTAGATGTTGCACACAGCATCATCTTCGCCGTCTCCTCCACGCTCCCCACGACGTACCCTGGGAAGATACAGTTGTTTATCGACTCGTTGAAAATCAGTTGCAGCATAAACTCGTCTCACCTGGGCGGAGTTTAATTTGCTCAATCTGAGACAGCGACTCGATTCCGCCATCAATGTCGGCCCTCTCTTTCTTCTCGGGTCGCTCCGCAGCATCGGATTCGGCCTTGCGCTTTTTCGGTTTTGCAGGCGCCTTGGGCTCCTCATCGCCGTCGACAGTCTGCTGCTTCGCCTTTGGAGCTGCTGCGCCGTCATCAGCCTGCTTCTTCGCCTTTGGAGCTGCTGCGCCGTCATCAGCCTGCTTCTTTGCCTTGGGTGCGGCTGCTGCATCGGCAGACTTCTTCACCTTCTTGGGCGCGCTCGCCCCATCGGCAGCGCTCGGGGCTGATTCGCGCACATTTTCGAGGGCCTCCATGCTTTGCCTCTGTTGCAAACGAGTCTGAAAAAAAAAACTTTTCCTGCAACTTTTTGTTCTTTATCAATTTGATGAGAAATAAATAAACAATGGTGAAGCATGATAGAAATGTGAAGTTGTTCTTCGTTGGAATAATATCAATTGCTGGCATTGCGTTTCTATCAGTCATTGTTCTGCTGCAGCACTCGACGGAGCGGGCTCTGACGCTCGCGGACAGCGTGAGGGTATACGAGAACAGCCGAGACGGCCTGCACGCCGGCATGCCGGGCTTCTTCGGCGCCACGCGCGGGGCGTGCCTGGCGGAGGGCGCCCGCTCGGACGACGCGTACGTGGAGACCATGGTGCGCGACACGACATCGAAGATCGAGGACGTCAGGGCGCGCTCCATAGTCTTCATAGCGCGGTCTGCCATCGCGGACACCCCGGAGGGCGACATTGCGGACTTTGGCGGCCAGCACGAGGCGCTGCACCTGCGGGTGCTCCGCGAGATGGACCTCTGCGGCCGCAGACTGTGGGCAGTGCGGGGGTCCAAGTCGCCTCCGCTCGACGCGTACAGGCTCAGGACCTGCTCTGCAAACTGCACATCCATTTCGCCAAAGTCGCTCGCCCTCATCCGCATCACGGGCTCCACCTTCGACTCCGCCGCGTCGCCACTCATAGAGTACTACGCGCGTCTTCAGATTGGTGGATTCGTCTTCGTGGACGACTACTACACGCACCCGAAGGTCAAGTCCGCTGTAGATAGCTTCCGCTTTGCGGCCCGGGTCACCGACCCTATATCGCACATAGAGGAGGACTTCCGAGAGAAGCCATACATCAGAGCTGCATGGTGGCAGAGGACCCACGAGTTATAAAAGCTGCGCAAATTGTTTGTGTAAAGTGGGTGCCATGCTAAAACTCGGCGTCCTTCTCCTCCTTTTCGTCGCCTCTGCGCGCTCCCAGACCGTCACGCCGGGATGCGCGGGGAAGAGCACTGCGTATGGAAACCTGGCTTCGACCGCGCTCATGACGATTCCCAGCGGAGGCATGTGCTCGCCTGCTGGGTACGCCGGAGGGGGATTCTGCTGCAACGGAGCCTACATCGGCATAGCCCCCGCGTGGTTCGGCGGATCGTGTGGATCCAACACGCTTCCCGCCGTCCCCATCCTCGTCCGAGGAACCGATGCCGTGTGCTTGGGTGTCAGCGGAATGTCCATCGTCACATCGCCGTGCGGCACTCTCGCTGCTCTCACCCCAACACCGGACCAGCTCTGGTCATGGGCCAACAACTACGGAATAGCTCTCTATCACCCGCGCACCGGCATGTGCGTCGGGCCATCCGCATCTGGAATCCCCACGCTCGTCGCATGCTCTTCAGCGAGCGTGGTGTCCACCATGCAGTCCGACGGCAAGCTCAGCTTCGGGTCCCTCCTCCTCACGTCCACAAGCCCCCCGACGCTCGCAGCAATCAACGCCAGCCTCCCGCAGCTGTGGATGTCCACGTGCCAGAGCCTGGCCAGGCCACCAACGGTTCCCGTGCCTCCGCTGCCGCCGCTCCCACCATCTCCGCCGCCCCTTCCGCCCCCTCCCCCACGCCCACCGCCACCTTCTCCCCTCCCCCCTCCCCCCCGCCCACCGCCACCTCCTCCCCCCCCGCCTCCCCCACCCCGTCCTCCGCCGCCTTCGCCGTTCCTGCCTCCCCCGCCCCGTCCTCCGCCGCCTTCTCCGTTCCTG
>Ga0136642_1001221_pt1 | contig 11348 bp, 7 predicted proteins | sample LowCatLa1302831Y_FD_115313 | JGI IMG/M metagenome (GOLD analysis project Ga0136642, IMG submission 115313) | Freshwater microbial communities from Lower Cathedral Lake, Yosemite National Park, California, USA - 13028-31Y | ecosystem: Environmental > Aquatic > Freshwater > Lake ... | reverse complement strand
GGTCTTCTCGGTGCCGGCAAGTTGATCAGCCAGGGCCTTGCCTACGCTGGTGGTCAAACTGGTAAAACGGGGCTCTACTTGGACTTAAGTTGCCTGTATTCGACTATGGGCCCGACGGACCCTGGTGTGACAAATCAAGATGTTCCAATCATCGATGGGCTGGGGTTTGGCGGCGCCACGGTGACATCGGCAATCTGCAATGACAGCATTCACGTTGTTGCGTCAGCTCAGCAACTCCTTGGAATAACGGACAGCAATCTTTCAAACTGGCACTGTTCGGTTCACGAATATTTCAATTCCTGGCCATCGGTCTTCGTACCCTTTGGTCTTGATACCAATACCGATCCGATATTCACGGTGGCTGATGGATCTTCAGGAGCCCCCTATATCTTGGGATATGGCGGTGGAATTACGCCTGGGACAATTGGACTCGCTGTAGCAACTGACCCCGTAGCGACCGGCTCCACGACAACCCTTACCGCCTCCTTGCAATCGGGTGGAGCGCCAATTTTTGGCACGACCGTCACCTTCACTTGCACTTCAGGGCCCTGTGCGGATGGAGGCACTCAAACCGCGACTTCGGACATTAATGGTGTAGCCACGCTGAGTTACTCTTCCGCCACGGTTGGGACTGACATTTGGACCGCCTCGTACATACCCGATACGGTCCCGGTTACCAGCTCGTCGGAATCAATCGTGTGGCGAGCTCCAACTTCGTTCAGCACCGCTTCAGACTTCTTAAGTTATAACTACGGAGAGCACGTTCAATTAACCGCATATGGCCTACCCTCTGACGCAACAGGAACGGTCGCCTTTTACGCCGCTAGTGGGGGGCTCTGCCTCGCGCCGGTTACGAGCGGAATGGCGACCTGCACCACCGATGTGATTAACGGAGGTGGCTACTCTGTTCGGGCCACCTACTCGGGCGACTCAAACTACTTGAGTTCTTCAAGCCGTACTTCCTTTATTGTCCTTCGGAACTTCTCGAGTTTTGCAGTCTTTTCAACGTCGACTTCCACTGCTTATGGCAGTACCATCGACTTAGCAATCACGGGTCTGGCTACTGACGCAACTGGGCAAGTTCGATTTGCCACTTCAGGGGGAACCCTTTGCACGGCGACCGTTTCGAATGGTACCGCTGATTGCACAACTGTAGTTTTGTCAGCGGGGAGCTATAACGTAACGGCTACCTATTTGGGAGACTCTAACTACTTTACGAACTCGAATACGACCTCTTTTACTATTTCGCAAAACCCCTCATCTATTTCGGCATCTTCTGGAAATGTGGTCGCTCTAACTGTGTCTAATTTGCCAACGGGCTCTACCGGGTTAGTTACGTTCTCTCTGGGATCTGTGGTGTTGTGCACAGCCACCGACACTAACGGGGTGGCCTCGTGCAACACATCGGCACTACCGGTTGGGAGCAACTCGGTAGGTGCCGTGTACTCGGGCGACGTGAACTTTGTCGGATCGACTAGTACTATTACGGTCAATGTTTTGCCGGCCGCGACCGCTATTGTACTTTCTGGTACGGCGACTCCCGGCCTGATTACCCTCTCTCAGTCTGGACTGCCTAGTGCGGCCACGGGTTCTGTGGTCTTCAGTTTTTCGGGTCACCCACTCTGCACCGCAACTGTGCACAGCGGATCTTCCTCGTGCACGGTCTCGGTGCTGCCTACCGGAAGCGATTTGATTACGGCTGTTTATTCTGGCGATGCGTCGTACACGATGGCGTCTGGAAACACAACGCTGACCGTCACGCTGCCATCTTTTGGGTTAACACTGGTTTTCCCCAACAGCAAGTCGGTGCTTTCGCAGGCCTTCGTGGCGAGCATCAAGCGGTACGTGGCCACTGTTAAAGCCAAGCAATTCACTTATATAACGATTGTGGGCTACTCAAAATCTGGAGGCAAGGCTTCGGTAGCGCGGACGGTGAGCGCCGCTCAAGCTAGTGCCGTCGCAAGGGCCGTACAAGCTCAGCTGCGCGCCGCCGGCGTGACACGAGTTGTCGTGACCTTCAGCGGGGTTGGCGCAACCAGCTTCCGTGTACAGCCGGGGACCTCTCCTCGCAACCAGCGGACGGTTATCACGGCGAGTTGATCGAGGCCCCCGTCACCCAGTCAGTACGTTTCGGTGGATAGGGCAATCGGAGAGCAATTCGTATTTTCCCTGCGGGTCCACGGGCCCGCAGGGCTAATTTTCAGGCAATTTGGCAGGTGTCACTCGGGCTGACTACTCTTACGAACGTATGTTCGCCTCTGCCCACCCCCGTCCACCTCTTTCGGCTGAGCTGATTGCCAAGGTCCGGCCCATAGCTCTCGCCACCACTAAAACCCTGCCCTTGGGAGAGCCCTGGCGGGAAATGGTGTCCGGCGGCGCTTTGCGTCGTGGAACAACCACGGTGGTTGACGCGGCTCCTGGCCAGGGTGGCCTCAGCTTGGCGCTGGGCCTGGTGGGGGCGGCCAGTGTAAAGGGACACTGGGTTGGAGTCGTAGGGGTCGATGACCCGGGGGTGGTTGCGATGACCGACCTCGGCGTGGACCTGCGACGAGTGCTCTTTGTTCCTCGTCCCCGTGGAGCATGGGCGGAGTCAACCGCAGACCTACTTGACGGAGTGGACCTCGTGATTGTTCGACCCCCATCAATTCCCGCCCACGGTGCAGTGCGCAAACTCATGGACCGGGTTCGCGAACGTGGAGCAGTGTTAATCGCGCTGAGCGAACCTCGGTCACCGTGGCCATTGCCAGCGGATCTCTCATTCAAAATTACTCATAGTGAGTGGCGGGCATCGAGCCGTTTGGAGGGTCGCCAAGTGACGATTGTTTTGGGTGGTCGTGGGTCAGCCCACAACACTACCGAACACATTGCGATGCTGCCCTCGGCACTGGGGAAGGGTGAGAAGTAGATGGAACGACTACTCGCTGTATGGGTTGAAGAGATTGCCGCTGAGTCGCCCGAGGGTGGCACTGTTCGCATGAACATCGCACTCCATGAAGCACTTACCCTGCTCTGCCCCTTTACCGAAATTATTCGCTTAGGACTCTTCGTTCTACCGGTACGTGGGCCAAGCCGATTCTTTGGTGGCGAAGAGGCGGTACTACACGCAGTGTTGCAGTGCGTGTTTGACGTCACGAGCCGGCGAGCTCGAGTGGGCGTAGCTGAGGGCCTCTTTTGCGCTGAGCTCAGCGCTAAGGCCGAGTTAGTTATCGCCCCAGGGGAGAGCGACGCTTTTCGCCGGACGCAACCCCTAGAGGTTCTTGGGCGTAAGGATTTGGCCGCCACCGGTCACCGACTAGGCATTCACAGTGTGGGGGCTTTCGCCGATATTGCGCCGGCGCGTATCGCTGAACGCTTTAACCGCCACGCCTTTGTCCTGCACCGAGTGGCTCGCGGAGAACTGTCCGAAATCCCTGGGCAGCGCGACACCTCGCTGACCCGACGCATAACGAGACTCAACGACTCTGGCGAGTCAGTGCGTGAGCAATTGGGGTTCTTTGGCCAACGTGGTGCGGGAGAAATTCGCGCCGAAGAGGCGGCCAAGCGTGTGCGCCACCGGTTAGGTCCAGAATCGATTCAAGTGGCGAACGTGGCTGCGGGTCGCACCCCACAAGATCGAACCGCCATGGTCCCTTGGGGATCCCCGGCGGCTATGCGTGACTCGGGTGCACCGTGGCCCGGTCAGGTGGGGCACCCTTCACCCGTCACCGCACTCCGCCACCCCATCACCGTGCAACTGCGCGATGAATTTGACCAGCCAATCCGAGTTGGGGAACGGGGCCTCCTGAGCGCCACTCCGGCGTACATCATGTTCACCCCACCGCAACGGAGGTCTATTACTTGGCACGCCGGCCCCTGGCCGTTGGTCGAACGCTGGTGGCAACAGTCGCGACGACGAGCCCAACTGCAGATTCTGCTCGACGGTGGTGAAGCGATGCTGCTCGCTAACGAAAACCAAGCGTGGTGGCTCACCGGTATCTACGACTGATGGCTACCTACGCCGAGTTGCACGCCCATTCGGGCTTTAGTTTTCTCGACGGCGCGAGTGACCCTGAAGAGCTCGTCGCCGAAGCAGTTCGACTGGGCCTTTCGGGGCTAGCCCTTACCGATCACCACGGACTGTACGGCGTGGTTCGCTTCGCCGAGGCCGCTCGCGCCCTGGGGCTTCCCACCATCTTTGGCGCTGAACTCACCTTGAGCGCTAGTGATGATCGTCACGGAATCCCTGATCCGACGGGAACTCACCTAGTAGTGCTCGCTCGATCAGTTAACGGGTATCGCGCACTTTCGACCATGCTCGCAGAGGCCCACTTAGCTAAGGGTGAAAAAGGGGTGCCGGACCTTTCGTGGGATGAGATCACCACGAGCGCCCAAGACTGGCTAGTCCTTACTGGCTGTCGGAAAGGGCCACTAGCGCGGGCCCTTAACGAAGGCTCGGCCGCAGGTCGAGTCGCCATTGACACTCTCGTCGCACGGTTTGGTCGCGAGAATCTCGCGGTGGAGATTTGGGACCATGGTTCCCCGGATGACCACGCACGCAACGAAGCCCTAGCAGATCTTGCCAACTACGCCAAGGTGCAAGTGGTAGCGACCAACAATGTTCACTACGCCACCCCCAAGGACTTTCGCCGAGCCAATCTGCTTTCTGCGCTTCGAGCGAGGCGCTCGCTCGATGAAATGGAGGGCTGGCTCGACGCTGCGCCAACAGCGCACCTCCGTAGCGACGCCGAACAGCGTCAACGATTTAAACGATGGCCGGGAGTGGTTGACCGAGCCGGTGAGCTAGCCGAAGAGCTGGCCTTCGACTTAAGGCTGGTGGCACCACAACTCCCCACCTTTCCCACGCCACCGGGAGTGAATGAACAGCAGTACTTAGAGGAGTTGGTGGAAGAGCGAGCCACACGAAAGTATGGAACGCGAGAGAATGAACGAGTCTCGGGTGCCTGGCGACAGATTGAACACGAGCTGAACGTCATTAAGACCTTGGGCTTCGCGGGTTATTTCCTCACCGTCTGGGACATAACGGAGTTCTGTCGCAAGTCCAATATCTTTTGCCAAGGGCGGGGATCGGCGGCTAATTCGGCGGTCTGTTATTCGTTAGGGATTACTAACGCCGATGCGGTGGCGCTCAATCTCTTCTTCGAACGGTTTTTATCTCCCGCTCGAGATGGCCCACCGGATATTGACGTTGATATTGAGTCGGGTCGACGCGAAGAGGTGATTCAGTACGTCTTCGAACGCTACGGTCGTCGTCACGCCGCCCAGGTAGCGGCGGTTATTACCTATCGGCCACGATCGGCGTTGCGTGATGTCGCACGGGCCTTTGGTTACAGCGAAGAGCAGGCCAATGAGTTTCGTGACCGCGTTGATCGACAAGAGATGATTGCGAAAGGTGATGACATCTCTCCGCTCATGCTCGAGATGGCGACTGAATTACTACATCGCCCCCGACACCTCGGTATTCACTCGGCGGGGATGGTGCTGTGTGATCGACCGGTGATTGAGGTATGTCCCGTGGAGTGGGGACGCATGCCCGGACGCACCTTGTTGCAGTGGGATAAGGACGATTGTGCGGCGAATGGGCTCGTGAAGTTTGACCTGCTGGGACTGGGCATGCTCGAAGCACTACACCGAGCGGTCGACGAAGTTAAATCAACATATGGCGTCACCGTGGACTTGAGCCAGTTGCCCCAAGAAGAAGCGGTCTATGACCTACTCTGCGAGGCCGACACTGTTGGCGTCTTCCAGGTGGAGTCACGAGCCCAGATGGCAACGCTGCCACGTATTCGGCCCCGCACCTTCTATGACATCGTGATTGAAGTTGCCCTCATTCGTCCCGGCCCCATTCAGGGAAATGCCGTCAACCCCTACATTCGTCGGCGACGAGGCGATGAACCCATCACGTACCTCCATCCACGCCTAGAGCCAATACTCAAACGAACTTTAGGGGTGCCCTTGTTCCAGGAGCAATTAATGGAGATGGCGGTAGCGGTAGCGGGATTTTCTCCAGCAGAAGCCGATGAGCTGCGTCAAGCGATGGCTTCGAAGCGTTCAGAAATCCGCATGATGAAACTAAAGAGTCGTTTCTACGCCGGCATGGCGCAAAACGGCATTATTGGTGAGCCGGCTGATGAACTCTTCCACGCCCTCTCGGCTTTTGCGAACTTTGGTTTTCCTGAGTCACACTCAGTCTCATTCGCCCACCTGGTTTATTGTTCGGCGTGGATTAAGGTGCACTACCCCGAGTGCTTCTTGGTATCGCTCCTTAACGCCCAACCCATGGGCTTTTGGTCACCACAGAGTCTGGTGGCTGACGCCAAACGACACGGGGTGAGTGTCCTTCGTCCTGATGTGAATCACTCCCAGGTGGGTGCTGCAACGGAGGAACACGGGGGCCAGATCATGGTTCGCCTAGGCCTGGGCGCGGTGCGGGGAATTGGGGCAGCGGTAGCTGAACGAATCGTGAGCGGCTCACCGTGGCGTGACCAAAATGATCTAGTCCGTCGAGCGAATTTGCAACAATCACATCTTGAGTCACTTGCTACCGCTGGGGCTCTAGATGACTTTGGTGATTCTCGTCGATCCCTAATCTGGAGTGCGGGGGCGGCGAGCCAAGGGACTAGCGATCGTTTAGAGGGCGTGGTGACTGGTCTCCAGGCTCCGACCCTGTTTGAACCAACGCCTATCGAGAGAGTCGCTGATGACCTGTGGTCAATGGGGCTTACTACCGAGGCTACGGCAATCGAACTCATGCGCGAGGAGTTAACCGCACGAGAGGTAGTCACCGCAGTGAGCCTCGCCTCCTCTAGTGCGCGCCGAGTAACGGTGGCGGGCGTTGTCACCCATCGTCAGAGGCCCGAGACCGCTAGGGGAGCGGTGTTTTTGAACCTAGAGGACGAAACGGGCCACGTGAATGTGGTCTTTTCTAAAGGCGCGTGGATCCGTTGGCGTGAGATGGCCGACAGTTCACCCGCACTCATTATCAGGGGAACGCTGGCCCGTGGCCAGGGCACGGTAAATATCACGGCGGAGTTTGTTGAACCCCTACAGATTGGGGCGGCTACTCCCTCGCGGGATTGGCACTAGTTCTTAAAGGCGTATTCGGGTCGTTCGCCACGCGCGACCTCTTCGCGCACGAGAATCTGTGCGAGAGGCAAGTCATCGGTGTGGGTAACACCAATGCAGCGTGAGTGTGTAGCAAGAACATCAAAGCGGAATGGCGTGTGATGCAGAATCGAACCGACAAAACTAGACAGTTGAATCTCGGCCTCGGCGTTAAAATCATGTTCGGCCACACACTGTTCCATGTACGGAATAATCTCTGGGCGAAATCCCCACAGGTTCATCGACACCAGCGTGTTGGGATTAAGCACTGACGGCTCGAGACCGTCGTGGGCGACAAAACCATCCAAGGTTGCTTGCACGTTGCGACGCTCCTCGATTTCAGTGAGGTGGCCGTTGACTACACGGCAGGTGCCACGAGATACTGGGAGGGTTCCCACGAGTGCTTGCTCAAGTTCAAATCCCACCAGGCAGTTATTAGAGGACTTGATTAGGTGAGTGCCCAACTTCATGAACGCGTCGCGACCGTAGAGGTCGTCGGCGTTCGAAACGCCAAAGGGCTTGGTGATGTCGAGCGCCGTAACGGCCGAAAGAACGGCGTCGACGGTACCGCGTAGTTGATTTTGGTAGGTAAAGGACACCTTGTGATCTTTGGGCCAGATTGCCGCGACGTGCTCTTTGATTGACTCGCCAGTGTCATGATTAACGACGAACACGATGTCTTCGAATCCAGCGGCGAAGGCGTCGGAGGCGAGGAGGTCGATAATGGCCTCACCGTGAGCACCGATGGGGGCGAGCTGCTTCAGGCCGCCGTACCGACGGGCGCGGCCCGCGGCCAAGATGACGAGTGATGGTCCGGTCATAGGGACCATTTGAGCACAGCTGAGGCCCAGGTCATCCCGGCGCCAAAGCCAGTCATGAGGGCGTATTCACCCTTCTTGACTCGACCCTCGTCGCGGGCGTGCCAGAAGGCCATCGGAATAGAGGCGCTGGAAGTGTTGCCGTAGCGGTCGAGGGTGATGACGGCGTTTTCCATCGGGATTCCCAGTCGTTCGCTCGCGGCTTGGATAATACGAATATTCGCCTGGTGGGGAATAAGCAAACTGATGTCGGCGGGGGAGATCCCGGCTTTCTCAATCGCCTCAGCGGCCGAATCCACCACCACGCGCACCGCGCGACGAAAGACCTCTTTGCCGTCCATGAAGAAAAAACTGCCGTGGTCGCAGGTGAGGAGATCGGCATCGACACCAGACGCTCCCAAGACAAAAGAGAGGATGTCATTTTCGGTGTCGGAGTATTCCATGACCGTAGCGCCCGCTCCGTCGGCCAACAACACCGCCACATTACGGTCAGTCCAGTCAACCCAGCGTGACAGGGTCTCGGCGCCGATGAGCAAAATTCGCTTGGTGCCGGTCTCGATGAGCCCCTGGGCAACTCGAACTGCGTAGGGGAAGCCGGCGCAGGCGGCGTTGACATCGAGTGCGGGGCAGGTCAGCCCCAATTCGGCTTGGATGAGCGCGGCGGTAGCGGGTGCCATGCGGTCGGGGGTCGTGGTTGCGAGAATAACGAAATCAATGTCCTCGGGGCGCAATTTGGCGTCGTCGAGCGCACGCTGGCCAGCGAGGGCGCCTAATTCGGTGGTGGTGCCGCCGATATGCCGTTGACGAATACCGGTACGCTCGGCGATCCATGCGTCGGAGGTGTCGAGGGTCTTCGAGAGGTCGTCGTTGGTAACGATCTTGTCGGGTACCGCCATGCCCCAGCCCACAAATCGTGTACCCACGTTTATTCCTCGCTACCTAGTCTTAGAACAGTCTAGGACTTGGCGGGTAATTTTCCTATCTAGCCTTGATTACCTGCAAGGTCATGCGACCAGTAGCGAAAAGTTCGCCTGACTCGTTAGTAAGGTCCACATTCCATACCTGAACAGTTCGGCCCTTGCGAATAGGGGTGGCGGTGGCGCGAATCATTCCTTCACTCACTCCACGTAGGTGAGAAATATTCAACTCAGTACCCACACAAACTTGATCTTCGGGGACGCTGACAATGCCACCCATCGAGGCGGCACCTTCGACCAAGAGAGCCGAAACGCCACCGTGCAACAGTCCAAAGGGTTGGTGAGTCTTGGGCCCGACCTCGCACTCGAGAATGCAGCGTTCGGGCGAGAGCTCAACGACTCGAATGCCCAGGGCGTCGTGGGCGGTAGGGCGGTCGGGGAAGCGGTGGGCGTAGTCACTGGACATATTGAAACCTTATTACGGTTAGGTGTGGGATTATGAGTTACCCCCATCCGGCGACAGGAATGAAACGATGACAACACCCTTTGTGGATCTACGGAGCGATACCTTGACCCAACCCACCCCCGCGATGCGTGAGGCCATGTTCGAGGCGGTCGTGGGCGATGATGGGTACGGCGAAGATCCTACGGTAACGAAGCTCGAGTCCTTGTACGCCACGATGGTTGGTAAGGAGGCCGCGATATTTGTTCCTTCTGGGGTGATGGCTAATCAAATGGCGATGCGCGTGCACACCCGTCCCGGCAACGTCGTACTTACCGGAAAATCACACCACGTCGTGGGGTTCGAAATGGGAGCCAGTGCCATAAACGCCTCAGTGCAGTTTTCGGTGGTCAATGACGAGGCGGGTGTCCTTGACCTCGCCGAAGTCGCCTCGGCGATTGACGCCCAGTTTGATCACCAGCCAGCAATAAATCTCGTCTCTATCGAGAATTCGCACATGGCGTCGGGGGGTCGCACGTGGTCACCCGAGCAAATTGGTGACTTGAAAAAAGTCATTGGTTCACTGCCCGTACACCTAGATGGCGCGCGTCTGTTTAACGCGGCCGTCGCTCGAAAGGTCAGTCCTAAAGAATTCACCACTCACGTCGATACCGTGATGACCTGTTTGAGCAAAGGGTTGTGCGCACCAGTGGGATCAATTCTCGCTGGTTCAAAAGAGCTCATGGACCGTGCTCGCATTGAGCGCAAACGTTTGGGCGGGTCCATGCGTCAAGCCGGTTTTCTCGCCGCCGCGGGCATTGTGGCCATCGAGACCATGGTTGAACGTTTGGCTGAGGACCATGCGCGGGCCCGGGTATTGGCCGAGGCCTTCGCGAGAAAGTTTCCCGAATCCAACTACGACCCGGCAATCTGTGAAACCAACATTGTTTCCTTCCTTCACCCGCGGGCCCGAGAGATTGTGGCGAAGCTCGAAGCGGTGGGTATCGCGGGAGGAACGGTTGCGCCACAACGGGCCCGATTCGTCACCAGTGCACTCGTGGATGATGCGGCCATTGAACGCGCCATCAGCGCTATCGCCTCTCTTCAGATTTAGCCAAATCATCGACTTTTTAACTACTCCTCCCGGTGCGTTTCATATTTTCTTTGGAATTTGGGCACTTAGGGGGTAGCCTGTAGGGGCTTAAGGGCAATTATGACTGAAATTCTCCACCTTTCAACTTTCTTGCGTCGACCAATCTTCGACGCCGACGGTGACCGAATCGGTCGCGTCCAAGACCTCGTTGCTCGCCTCGGAGATGACGCCCACCCCCCAGTGGTGGGTGCGGTAATCCGTATTGAGGGGCGCAATCTCTTCGTGCCCATTCGTAAAATTGGCGGACTAGCGCAAGGCAAGGTCACCTTCGAAGGTCGACGGATGGATTTGCGCCGCTTTGAACGACGCCCGGGGGAAATGCTCCTCGCCGAAGACCTCTTGGCTCGTCACCTTATTAATCTCGTGCGCGGTCGCCTCATCACCGCCAACGAGATAGAACTCGCCGAAATTCACGGACAATGGGAGGTCGTCGGGGTAGACCCTGGTCGACGCACCCTGCTACGCCGCTTACTCGGCGCCCGATTTGGTTCGCGCGTGAAGGTTGATTCGATTGTGGACTTCGCCTCCATTGAACCATTCGTGGGTCACGTACCAACAGCTCGGCTTCGCATTCCCTATCGGAAGCTGGCAAAGCTGCACCCCGCTCAGATTGCGGACTTGGTTGAGCAGGCTAGTCACGAGGAGGGTGAAGAGATCATTTCGGCGGTCGGACTTGACCGCGAACTCGAAGCCGACGTATTTGAGGAGCTCGACACCGAGCACCAGTTGGAGTTCATCGAATCACGGACTGATGTGGAGGCCGCACGACTGCTTTCTCGAATGGAGCCTGACGATGCGGCAGATCTAATTAATGAGGTCGACCAAGATCGGCGCTTAAACATTTTGGAAAACTTGGCCAGTGACCAACAGCAAAAAGTTCGCCAACTTCTTTCCTATAACTCCGATACCGCCGGTGG
>Ga0136642_1001220_pt1 | contig 11350 bp, 8 predicted proteins | sample LowCatLa1302831Y_FD_115313 | JGI IMG/M metagenome (GOLD analysis project Ga0136642, IMG submission 115313) | Freshwater microbial communities from Lower Cathedral Lake, Yosemite National Park, California, USA - 13028-31Y | ecosystem: Environmental > Aquatic > Freshwater > Lake ... | reverse complement strand
GCTTCACTCGGCAAGCCATCTCGGACTGGGCGAAATGCAGTCTTGCCCCAACCTCCCTCGTGCTGTCCGATGGCCTGGCCTGCTTCAATGGGGTCACCGATGCACATTGTCATCATCAGGTCATCGTCGCTGGCGGCAGAAAGCCCCGCGATCTGCCGGACTTCAAATGGGTGAATACGATCATCGGCAATGTGAAGACCAGCTTGAACGGCGCGTACCATGCGTTCCGGTTCGGCAAATACTCAGAGAGGTACCTGGGGGCCATCGTTGATCGCTTCAATCGAAGATTCAATCTTCGGAAATTACCCAACCGCTTGCTGGTTGCGGCAATCGTCATGGGACCATGTTCCAGCGCGTCCATCAGGTCTCCTGAAACTGCTTACTAATCAGGATTCATTTAGTCTGTCTCCCTCCTTCCCACCAATGATTGGATCAAGTGTATCCGGGCCATGAACTAGGTGCTTCACCCAGGGAGGCGACCCTGATTAAATATCCTGGGTTCAGATTCCACTGCAGCAGATGATCATGGCTTTTCATTTCCCTGGCCTTCGGCAGCTCCCGCATGAGATCGTTGGGCCAGCAGGGTATTAGGTGGAGGTTCAGATATCGATTTTTATGTGGAGCTCGATGACATCCTCTGAGGGGATTCGATAGAAGTCAGAGGCCTGTGCGGCATTTCGGAGCATGGCGGCGAAGAGTCTTTCGCGCCAAAGGGCCATGCCAGGGCGATCGGTGGCGACCGGTTGCAAGCGACTGACAAAATAAGAGATATCGCTTGGATCACCCTTGAATTCAAAGAGTCGGCTGGATTTCTCCAGTATCTTTGGAATATCAGGAAGCTCCATGAAACCAAAGCGGGCAGCGAGAAGATGGATGCCGGAATGGGGTGATTCATGGCTGAAGCGGGAGGACTCCAATTCCCGCGGGCGATCGGTGGTGATAATGCTGAGAATGACCACCGTCTCATGAAGGACCTTGTTATGCCTGAAATTCTGTAGCAGCCCATTGGGGATGCCTTCCCCTGGGGCTGAGAGATAGACTGCAGTCCCATTGACCCTGAGCGGCGTGGCATCCAGGGCCATTTCGAGGAATCCTTCGAGTTTGCCTTTGCGCGGGAGCAGGCTTCGATTGATCAGGTCCCGGCCCTTGATCCAGGTGGTCATCACGACAAAGACGATGAGGCCAAGAAGGACCGGGACCCAGCCACCCTCCATGAATTTCAGAAGGTTCGCACCAAGGAAGCCGCTATCCACTAGAAGGAATAAGAGGACCAAGGGAATCAGTCTGTGGCGTGGCCATCCCCAAGCTTTACGGGCCACGACGCTGAAGAGAATGGTGGTCATGAGCATCGTGCCGGTCACCGCTATGCCGTAGGCAGATGCCAGTGCGCTGGAGCTTTTAAATGACAGGACTAAAAGGATGATGGCCACCAACAGCAGGGTATTGAGTCCCGGAAGATAGATCTGGCCCCGCTCTGTTTCAGAGGTATGTTGGATGCGGACTCTCGGAAGATAGCCCAGCAGGAAGGCCTGTTGAGTCAAGGAATAGGCGCCTGAGATGACCGCTTGTGAGGCAATCACCGTGGCCAGTGTTGAGAGGACCACCATGGGGATCAGTGCCCAGTCCGGAAACATCAGGAAAAAAGGGTTGCGGATGGTCTCAGGATCGCTCAGCACAGTTGCACCCTGGCCCATATAATTGAGGATCAGCGCGGGAAACACCAGGAAGAACCAGGCTGCTTTGATCGGCTTTTCACCAAAGTGGCCCATGTCGGCATAGAGGGCTTCGGCCCCTGTGACGGACAACACCACGGCCCCGAGAACGACGATGGACTGCATGCCGTGGGCGATGATGAAGTGGCTCGCATGAAGCGGGTTGATGGCCATCAAGATCATGGGATTTTCCATGACCTTGTAAAGCCCAATGCTGCCAAGGCAAAGAAACCACATCAGCATGATAGGGCCGAATAAGCCGCCGACCATGGCGGTTCCCTGTCGCTGCAACATGAACAGGGCGGTCAGAATGATCAGGGTCAGCGGGATGACATAAGGGGTGACGGTCGGGGTGACCAATTCAATCCCTTCGATGGCGCTTAGGACCGAAATCGCCGGTGTAATAACGCCGTCGCCATAAAAAAGCGCCGCGCCAATCAATCCTGCGATGACCAGTGCTTGATGACTGAATCGCGATAGATGCTCAGAATGCAGGGTGAGGGCCAGAAGGGCCATGATGCCGCCTTCTCCCTGATTGTCCGCCCGCATGATGCATACGACATACTTGACGCCAACGACCAAGACGATGGTCCAGAAGATGAGCGATAAGAGTCCCAGCACCAGAGGCTCTGAAGGGGTCTCTTCGGCAGCGCGAAGACACTCGCGGAGGGTATAGAGAGGGCTGGTTCCGATATCCCCAAAGACCACTCCGAGGGCCGGGAGCACCAGGCGCATGACCGCTGATTTTGGGCGTTCACCAACCGGCGAGGCCTCAGGCATATTGCTGTGGTTCATCTGGGACCCATATTGCGATTAGGGTCCCCGCTGCCCCCCTTGACGGTTCGCCGTTCGAGCGAAGAGGAGCGAAGGTTCAGCGGGGGCCTTATTAGGAGAGGCATTAATAGCCGTCTTATGAGGGAAGGTCATTCCACTTACAGCGGCATTATGGCGAATCGCTAGGGGCCAATCAATCGGATCATCGACGAGGTTCGATCCTTGCCGAGATCGTGATCAATCGAGAGCGGTAATTTCGACCTGACCAACCCCGTTGAGGCCAATGGCCTTGGCAGCAGCCATCGAAAGATCAATCAGGCGGTGCCGAGCATGGGGGCCACGGTCATTGATTTTGACGACGACAGATTCGTTGTTGGCAAGATTGGTGACGAGGACCCGGCTATGAAGGGGGAGGGTCTTATGCGCTGCGGTCAGGGCATGTTGATTAAAGCGTTCACCTGATGCGGTCTTGCGGCCGTGGAAACCTGGCCCGTACCAGGAGGCATGGCCTCTCGCTTCGTAAGAAAAAGCGGCGGTCGATACCAGCATGGGAATCAGGATGAGAAAAAATTTGATCATATTTACCTCGATCTAGGTTTGTGCCGGTGCGATGTGTGAGCGCTTTCCGGAACGTGGTCGCAACCATCCAAGTGCTGACTTCCTGTAAAGGAGCGCAGTGGATCAGGTCGCAGGATTTCCAGTCATTGACTGGAAGGAAGGTGGTCTCATCGACTGTCTTTCGGGACAGGGAATTCACACCAGGGATGTAGGCACGAGGGGGTGCCAGATGTCGGAAGTGATGCAATCACTTGTTTGAGGAAACCTGATTATACAGCAACAGAGTGTGAAATAGCCATCGCATGGATAATTATTTTCTGCGGCGCACTGAGTCGGGAGGGCAGCAGGGCGATTTTTAAGAGGGGGTCCCTTCGGCTTTTCGAATAGACGGGATCCTCAGCGCTTTAAGTGCCGAGAGTGATCCATGAACCTTTGGATATTTGAAGGCCATCGTTTGCCTCCTTATTCTCATCTCTTTGGGTACTTTATTTTATACTGTGAGGAGAACGCAAAAGACATGGGCATATAGCCTTATCCTTATCCTATCGAGTAACAGCCCGCATGTTGATTCCTGTCATTCTTTCAGGGGGCGCCGGCACTCGCCTCTGGCCCGTGTCCCGCGAGGGAAGCCCTAAACCGTTCATGAAGCTCCAAGATGGTGAAAGCCTCTTGTTAAAGACCTATAAGCGCGCTGCCAAGGTCGCTGTAGGCCCCGACATCCTGACGGTCACCCATCGCGATGCCTTCTTCATGAGCCGAGATGAATTTCATCAAGCTTCTCTTGGAGATCACTGGCAGGCCCATTTTCTGTTGGAACCCATGGGGCGCAATACGGCACCGGCTATCGCGATGGCGGCTCGATGGGTCGCTGAACGATACGGTCCTGAGACGCAGATCCTCATTCTTGCCGCCGATCACCTGATCGCCGATGAAACGCAATTTGCCGAAGTAGTCAAAAGGGCTAGAGCGTTGGCGGCGCAGGACCTGCTGGTGACCTTCGGTATTGTTCCAGCAGGACCTGAAACCGGTTTTGGTTATATTGAGGCCGGCGAGGGTGTTGATCAGGGACATCGGGTGCTCCGGTTTGTCGAGAAACCCTCTCTTGATACGGCGAAGGAATATGTCGCTGCCGGGAATTTTTTTTGGAACTCCGGGATGTTCTGTTTCAAGGCGGGCGTCCTCTTGGAGGAAATCGAGATTCATGCGCCGATGGTGGCCCAGGCTTCGGAAGAGTGTTGGGCAAAGATGATGGCGCTGGGACTTGGCCACGAATCCATGGCCGAAATTCCGGCGGGAGAGTTTGGAAGCCTTCCTGACATCTCCATCGACTACGCGGTCATGGAGCGCTCCGATAAGGTGGCGGTCATTCCTTCAGCTGTTGGCTGGAGCGATATTGGATCTTGGAATGCCTTGAGGGATCTTGTACCCCCCGACCAAAATGGTAATCGAACGACCGGGGAGGCCCTCTTCCTGAACAGCCACAATACCTTTGTGCAGACTGAGGATCGGCTGGTGGCGACGGTCGGCACCGAAGATCTCATCATTGTCGATACACCGGACGCGTTGCTGGTGGCGAGAGCGGATCAGTCCCAGGACGTCAAAGAAGTCGTGCGCCGCCTTAAAGAGGCCAATCATCAAGCTTATCGGTTGCCAAGAACGGTCTCGAGGCCCTGGGGAACCTATACGGTGCTTGAAGAAGGTCCTCGCTTCAAGATTAAACGCATTATAGTCCGCCCAGGCCGCAGTCTCAGCCTTCAGATTCATCATCATCGGAGTGAACACTGGGTCGTTGTGAGTGGGATGGCCAGGGTCACCAATGGTGATCGGGAGATCTTTGTGAATACCAATGAGTCGACTTATATCCCTGCAGGTCACCAGCATCGCCTGGAGAATCCGGGCCTTCTGGATCTGGTCATGATTGAGGTGCAAAGCGGCGAATACCTCGGTGAAGATGACATTGTCCGTTTTGAGGACCTCTATGGCCGATTTACCGGCGAAGTTGGTTGATGGCGAGACGCGGATGACCCTCGAAGCATCATTGGATCATGTGCCCCAACCGCTCCGCTTTGGGACCAGCGGGCGCCGGGGACTCCTCGTTGATTTGACGCCTCTTGAGGTCTATATCAATGCCTTTGCTGAACTTGAGTACTTGAAGCAATTGCCGCCCGAAGCGGGCGGGATTAAAGCCGGCGATCGTTTCTTGGTGGCGGCGGACCTCCGTCCCTCATCGACCCGGCTCGATGGAAATGGTTGTGGGGAGCTTGCGCAAACCATTCTCTGTGCGGTGGCTGATGCGGGTCTGTTGCCGGTGTACCTTGGAACCATCCCCACGCCGGCCTTGACGCTCTATGCCCTCGATCAAGGGAAGGGCAGCATCATGGTCACCGGAAGCCACATTCCCTTTGACCGAAATGGTTACAAGACGAATACCGCCCTGGGTGAGCTGATGAAGCACCATGAGGCGCCCATTGGCCAGCAGGTCGAGCGGGTTCGGCGACAACGCTATGAGGAGGCCTCCAGGGTCTCGCCGTTTGGTCCTGACGGCCGCTTTAAAAAGACACTGCCACCACTTCCTCCACCTGATGATTCGGCGACCGAGGTCTATATTGATCGCTACGTCGATTTTTTTGGAGAGAACGCCCTTGAGGGCCTTCATGTCCTGGTCTATCAGCATTGTGCCGTGGGTCGCGACATCCTGGCGAAAATTCTAAGATCCCTCGGCGCCCGGGTCACCGAGGCGGGGCGCAGTGAGACCTTTGTGCCGATTGATACCGAGAATGTCGAAGATGCGCTCATGGAGGTGATGCAGCGACTGATTGATGAGGTCAGCCTAACAGAAGGGCCCATCGACGTTCTGCTGTCCACTGATGGGGATAGTGACCGTCCTTTGGTCTTAGCGATTGACCTTGCAACACAAAGAGCCCAGTTTATTGGTGGGGATGTGCTTGGGATGTTGACTGCGCGCTGGTTGCAACCTGATGCCGTGGTGGTTCCCATCAGCTGCAACGATGCCATTGACCGAGGCGACCTTCAATCGCGGCTTGAACCCAAAACAGCCATCGGATCACCCTTTGTGATTCAGGGCATGATGCGCGCTGTGGAGCAGGGGAAACGATTCGTCTGTGGCTTTGAAGCGAATGGGGGCTTTCTAACAGCAACGCCTTTTTTTCGGGGAGGCGCTTGGTTAAAGGCATTGCCGACCCGGGATGCGGTCTTGCCCATGGTGGCTGTCTTGACCGCGGCGCGAGAAGCCCAAAAGACGCTTCTCGAGCTGGTAGCGGAATTGCCGGCCCGTTATAGCCGAGCCGCCTTACTGAGGAATTTTGATCGAGCTAAAAGTCAGCGGATCCTTAAACGGTTGACGCCGCCGCTTGAGGGTTTGGAGACAGTCATTTTCGATCGAGATCAGGTCTTGTTGGGGCATGGTCAGCCCCCCTGTGATCCCCAACCCTTTTGGGTCATCAGGGACCGATTGGGCGATTTCTTTACGGCGAGTGATGGTTTTTCCTCGATCCATGGAATTAATGCGACCGATGGCCTCAGAATCCAGTTCACGAATGGTGATGTGGCGCATCTCAGGGCTTCTGGTAATGCCGATGAATTTCGGATCTATGCCGTCGCTGATCATCCAGAACGCGCGAATGCCATTGTCGCTCTTGGCATTGCCGAACCTCAGGGGATTCTTCGACACCTTGAACGGGAGTACCTATGATGGAGGGTCATAAGGATGAATAAGGGGCCTCAGGGGCCGCAATCGGCCCGTCAGCGTTGGTTTGGAAAGCTCGGTAACGTGGATCCTCGCTACCCGGTTCAAATTCCTGTGCAGCAGGTTCTAAGGGTCGATGCGCGGCAGTCCCCATCGCTTTCTCCGCCCAAGATCTCTTGTATCGACTTTTCTGATGAACAGATTCAGCAAGAGGTTGTGACCGACTTTTCAGCCTTCATCCATTCTCACCGGCCGTCCTGGTCGAGTGTCCGCTGGATCCACGTCGAAAACACGCATCAACCAGAGACCCTAGAGACCCTCGCTGAGAAGTATCACCTCCATCCCCTGGCCATCGAAGATATCATGATGGGGAACCAGCGCCCAAAAGTTGAAGACTATCCTGCCATCAAAGGCGCACCGGGCCGACTTTTTATCGTGACCCGGGTGGCAACTATCGATAATGGCCATCTCGAAACGCACCAGATCAGCCTGTTCCTCGGTCGCAATACGGTGATCAGTTTTCAGGACGGTCCCGCCGGTGTTTTTGACTCCTTGATCAAACGCCTTCAGCACCCCGTTTCAAGGATCAGGATCAAGGACGCCGGTTTTCTCTGTCATGGACTGATGGATGCCATCGTCGATAGCTACTTTCCGGTACTCGAACACTTTTCAGGCTGCATCGGGGAGATTGAGGAGGATCTCTTAGAGGATCCAAAGCATTTCATGCTGCAACGTGCCCACGTCGTCAAACGGGGATTATTGTTATTGAAACGTTCCATCTGGCCGATGCGGGAAGTCATTTCACAATTACAGCGGGACCGTCATGAATGTCTCTCGGAGGAGACGCTGACCTATTTCCGCGATGTTTATGACCACTGCGTGCAGATTCTTGATCTCAATGAAACCGCCCATGAAGTGGCCCTCTCCTTGACGGAAACCTACATGTCCGTGGTCTCGAATCGAATGAACGAGATTGTTAAGGTGCTCACCATTATCAGTACCATCTTTATCCCATTGACCTTTGTGGCGGGTGTCTATGGCATGAACATGCCGATCCCTGAAAATGATTGGGAGTGGACTTATCCTGTCTTCTGGATCTTTTGTATTGTCATTGCCAGCGGTATGCTGGCCTATTTCCGGCGTCTTGGTTGGATCTAGTCGCCGTCCGATATTTCAAGGGGAAGATTGAGGTAGCGTCTTAAAAGATCAAAAGCAAAGGCCGTCGCCCATTCTGATTGGCGCCGCGGTGACCCTCGAAGTGCCTTTTTTTCAATGGTTATGCCCTTGGGGCCGGCTACGGCCAACCATGAAGGGACGATCGTTTGTTCCTCTGTCAAGGACTCTTCACTCAGGTTAAGAAGGAGGAGGGAGCTCACCGCCTCCTTCTCCTTGATCCGACCCAATAGTTCGTGGATCTTCTCTTCGGTGAGGGTGCCGGTGGCCATGCCATAATGGGTTAGGCATCTTAATCCATCCTTAAAGACCATCCCTCCCTGATAGGTCGAGATCTCCCCTAAACCCTGGGCCAGTCGCCCAGCTGCTGAGGATTCGACACTAAAAATGTGGAGCTCTTGCTGCGTGAGAGCTGCTAAGACCTGTTCCTTTAGGTTTTTGGGGTGATGGCGGTGACGCCTTATCCCGGTGACACCCTCACCGATCACCTGGCAAAGTGAGATGATGATGGCTTCGGAATGATCAGCATCAAAGCCCTGGGGAAACATCAATTTGACTTGATTTTCAGGCCCCCCGGCACGAAAGCCGAGAATGACCTCAGGGGGGAGAACGATGGGTGCGATGAGTTCCTGCAGCTGGGATTCACCGATACCGATGGTCTGAAGGATGACCCGGCGTTCAGGAAAAAGGGTCATGGTTGCCTTGAGTTTAGGTTCGATTCTTGCCTCAAACAACGCTTTCATTTCTCTTGGCACACCAGGGAGAAAGAACATCTGGCACCCGTTCTCGACGATCCCAAAACCTGGGGCGGTGCCCCACGGGTTGTCGAGGCGCTCGGCATCTTTTGGGAGATACGCCTGTTTTTGATTGACAGCCGGCATGGGTCGGTCAAGGCGCCGATACCAGTCTTCAATCTGTTCAAGCGCAATGGGGTCAAAGGTCAAGGGGCGATCGAAGGCGAGACTGATGGCCTCGGCGGTCAGGTCATCGGAGGTGGGGCCTAGCCCCCCGGTGGATAGACACAAGTCGGCGCGCCGGCTCACGTCTCGGAATAGGTCTACGAGATCATCGAGACGATCCCCGACACTGGTGTGGCGAGACACCTTGAAGCCCATCAAACTCAATTCACTGGCTAGCCAAGCGGCATTGGTATCGGCAATTTCACCGGTGATGACTTCATCCCCTTGGGAGAGAATTTCTGCGATGGGCTGTTTCATGGGATGGAGCTCAGGGTCAGGAGGTGGGGTAACGGGGTGACGACCTTTCGCCAGAGGGGAAGCGTCAGGATCGCGCCGAGGGTCGTCAGCAAGACAATAAAGGCATAAAAGCTGCCATCCAGCCGGTAGCGATCACCATAAACCACGCCGAAGATCATAGAGGGCATCGCCGATTCAAGCACCAGTGCGGTGAGAAGTTCATCCCGAAACCCCAGATTCCAGCCCAACCAGAGGCCAAAAAGCGGTGCGATGATAAGTTTGGCGGTCATGACAGCCACCCCAAGGGGGGCGTTGTGCCCATGCAGGGCCCCCATTGAGAGACAATCCGAGGGTGATCAGCATGAGGGGGGCGAGGGGCTTCTGCGAGCAGTCGAGAAAGGTTTGAACGGAAGAGGGGAGTTCTATGGAGGCACTCTTAAGGACGCCTGCAAGACCCGCGCGCAGCAGCGGTGGATTTAGCAGGAGAGGTTTTAAAGGGAGTCGATCAGATGGCATCGAATCGCCGTAATGACGGGCAATCATTAAACCTAAGGTGAGGACCATGGGGAGGCTCGAAAAGATGTCGAGATGAACGATGATCGCGCGTGCCATCGGGCCGTAAAGATGCTCCAGAAGAGGCAGTCCGAGGGCGGTGATATTGGCAAAACCGACCCCAAGGACCACGCCGCCGAGCTTAGCCTGGGGGATCTTGAAGGTTTTCCCCATGACGAGGCCAAGAATGATTCCAAAGAGGATGATGCCAAAACCAAACGCCATCATTTTGAGAGAGTCGACACCGAGGTCCTGAGACATCAATGTCAGAAAAACCAAGGCAGGGAGGAGGAGATTAAAGACCACGCTCACTAGGACCCGCCGGGTATGATCGGCATCGAGGCCGTCGGGCTTTATAATACGCCAGAGGATTCCGATGAAGACCAGTACCCCCATTTTTCCGAGTATCAGGAACATGTGGAGCCCATCGCCTGATCCACCCCCCCCATTTAATCCGTCATTACGAACACACGCATTAGGAAACCCCATAGTCATGAGTCATCTCCTTTCGACGAAACCCATTCCGAATCACCAGAGGCTCATTATGGCGCTTGATGTTCCAAGCATCGAGGAGGCTAAGCATCTGGTAGAGACGCTGGGAGACTCGGTCAGCTTCTACAAGGTTGGTCTTGAACTCTTTATGACCGGACAATACTACGAACTGATTGATTGGCTCAATGCGCATGATAAACACGTGTTTGCCGATCTCAAGTTCTTTGATGTTCCTGAAACGGTGGCGCGGGCGATTCGCGTTCTCTCCCAGCATGGGGTTGATTTTGCGACCATTCATGGCAATCAGGCCATCATGGAAGCGGCCGCCGCTGCCAAGGGCGATTTGAAGGTGCTGGCAGTGACGGTCCTCACCAGTATCGATCGGGGCGATCTCAAGGATCTTGGCTTTGAATGCGATGTCGAGAGCCTGGTGCTGTCAAGGGCGCGGCGAGCGCTTGAAGCCGGTTGCGATGGCGTCATTTCTTCAGGGCTTGAAGTACCCAAGCTCCGCGCCAGCATAGATCATCAATTAATCGTTGTTTCCCCTGGGATTCGCCCCGTTGAAAATCGTCCAGCGGATGATCAAAAGCGCGTGGTCACGGTTCCAGAGGCCTTTTTGAATGGGGCGGATTATATCGTGGTCGGACGGCCGATCCGAGATGCCCTTGATCCTCGGCAAGAAGCGATCAAGATCCAGCACCAAATTGACGAGGTATTTTCTAAGGCCTTAGGCGTGTAGCGGCGGGAGGCCGCCTGAAAGTCTCTTTTTGTTTCCCGATGACCTCTCTATAGCCATACGATGATCAGGTCCTAGGTGGGATCATCTCTTCCTGCTGTTGATGCTTGGGCACTCCGCGGTCGCTCAAAGGGCCCCTATGACCCAAGAAACAGCTCACCTTCTCTGATGGAATTAGTCCCGCAATTCAAGGGATCTGATGGCCATTTCGCTGTGCCGGATCCGACCGTGTCGCTCAGCGATTTTTTGACGGCTCAGCAGGGGACTTTCAAATGCCATCGATATGATTCTTGCGCAGCAAAATCTGCAAGGTGACGCTCAATCACCGCGAGACAACGACTGACCTAAGAAAGCCGCTTTTCCATAAAGACACTCAAGGGGTCGGTTTCGTAGTCGCCGTAGGGCCCTCGTTCTTGATAACCCAGGCGCCGATAAAGCCCTAAGGCTTCGG
>Ga0136642_1001219_pt1 | contig 11352 bp, 10 predicted proteins | sample LowCatLa1302831Y_FD_115313 | JGI IMG/M metagenome (GOLD analysis project Ga0136642, IMG submission 115313) | Freshwater microbial communities from Lower Cathedral Lake, Yosemite National Park, California, USA - 13028-31Y | ecosystem: Environmental > Aquatic > Freshwater > Lake ... | reverse complement strand
GAGCGCACGTGGCGAGCTAGAGATTACGGCTCTAAACAATGCGTACCTCGAAATGGGTGAGCTCAATGTGGAAGTACTTTCAAGAGCAACTACATGGCTTGATACCGGAACCTATGAGTCGCTTTACGAAGCAGGTGGACTAATCCGTACTCTGCAGCACCGAACCGGTCTGCGAATTGGTGATGTTGAACAAATTGCTCAAGACCAGGGTTGGATTTAACCGCAATTAACGGAAATCACAATGCTTTACGTCGCATGTCCTAAAGTATCTTTAATCATTCAGAAGGAGTGTTTATGTCAACCGCCTCAATCGCACTGAAGCAACCTCGAGTTCTCGCAGATGTTTTGCCAAAGTCAATCACTACCGACATTTCACTCGTAGTTGGTGCCGCCGCCTTGGTGGGCATCTTGGCTCAGATTTCAATTCCCCTCGGATTCACACCTGTGCCAATTACTGGGCAGACTTTCGGAGTGCTTCTCGCAGGATCAGTACTTGGATGGCGCCGAGCTTCATTATCAATGGGCTTTTATGTTCTAGCTGGAATTGCTGGCGTCCCATGGTTCGCACAACACGCACACGGAATTTCATTCCCAACGTTTGGCTACTTAGTCGGCTTCATTTTTGCTGGTGCTCTACTTGGAGCACTCGCTTCACGCGGAAATGACCGAAACGTAATTCGAGCTGCAGCTTCAATGCTGCTTGCTGAAGCTGTTATTTACATCTTTGGAGTCACCTGGCTTGCACATGACATTCACGTCTCGCTCGCCACTGGCATCAGTCTTGGAATGAGTCCATTTATTTGGGGCGACATCATCAAGGCTGGCATTGCTGGACTTGCAATCCCAGCAGTGTGGCGCTTCGTTGACAAAGCCGACAAATCAAAATCAGAATAAATCTGATGTTGTACTAAAAAACGCCAGCTATAAAGCTGGCGTTTTTTTATTTAGTGCAAAGCCAATAAATTCAGCTGTTGGGCCATGAACGGTGTTCTTTTGCCAGCCCATTGCCTTTCGGTCAAGCGTCGTATGAGCCTGCGCAATGGCAATCGCGTGTGAGAGCACTTCATCTTCGCTCTTTACCGATTCGACAATTCCTGCCTTAAGAGCTTCTGGGCCTGAATACTTACGTGCTGCAACGCCCGCATCTACTGCAGTTGCACGCGGAAGGCGGTTTAGAAGAATCGAATACAACTGATCATCGAGTGGCATGCCAATTGCGGTTTCATTCATGCACCAAAAACCTCGATCTTCACGCATGACACGTTGATCAAAGGCGCAAGAAATAAGCGCGCCACCTGCGTAGGTGTGTCCGTTAAGAGCAGCGACTGTGTACGCCGGGAAGACAAGAATTCGACCAATGGTTCGCTGCAGTTCTTGAACTGTTGCAGAGAGCTCAGTTGGGTTGTTCCCGAATCTCGCAAGGTCAAGACCGTTGCAGAAGAACTTTCCACTACCAGTCAAAACAATCGCTAATGGTCCTTCTTCTTTTTCAAGGTCATCGAAGATTTCATTAATTCGGCTGAGTGAATCGAAATTAATTCGATTCTCCCCTTCGTTCCAAGTAATGACCGCGACTGCATCGTGTTTTGTAACTGAAATGTCCATTCGCCGAGCATACGACGAAGTGCCAAGCGAGGTAAGTTGGCTTCATGGCAGATGACCGCACTATTCCAGAACCCGATGTTTCTGAGGAAAATCCAATATCCGAGCACTGGGTTTGGCGCGGGAAGCATCGTGCGCCCTCTCCCCGCGCTCTAGTTGACCGCTTCATGGAGAACTGGGGCGAGCAGCACCCAAGCTCCGAAGTGCATCCCAGTACGTCATTCACGAAAAATCGCCGAGAGATTCTTGCTGAAAAATTTCCAACAACGACTCTTGTTATCCCTACTGGAAACTTAAAAGTTCGTGCAAACGATACTGATTACAGATTTCGACCTTCATCTGACTTCTTTTATCTGACAAGTTGCCACGAACCTGATTGCGTACTTGTAATAAGTCCAAAAAATGGTGCGACGCTGTACATAAGTCCACGTAGAGATAAATCAACACACGATTTCTTTTCCGACTCACGCTATGGAGAACTCTGGGTCGGTCCACGTCACGGAGTAACAGAGGCGGCAGTGCACTACGAAATTACTACTGCTCCACTTGATTCACTTGAAAGCGACCTTGAAGGCTTAAAACCATCGGATGTGCTCACGGTGCGTGGCTTCGATGAGTCAGTCGACTCCTTATTCAAAGAGAACAAGATTGATGTGGAGCTTCACCAAGCGCTTCATGAGATGCGGCTCACAAAAGACAAATTTGAAGTTGAGCAGCTCCAAGTTGCAATTGATTTCACGGTCAAAGGCTTTGAAGACGTTGTGCGCGCACTCCCCGAAGCTGAAGGACGTGGTGAACGAGTCATTGAAGGTATTTTTAATCTTCGCGCTCGTACCGAAGGTAATGACGTTGGCTATGACACAATTGCCGCAAGTGGCTCTAATGCGACAATTCTTCACTGGACAAGAAACGATGGGAAGGTTAATAAAGGCGACATGCTGCTTCTGGACGCCGGAGTTGAATGCTCGAACCTCTACACAGCTGACGTAACAAGAACCATCCCAATCAATGGGAAATACTCTCCAGCGCAACGAAGAATCTACGACATTGTCTACGCATCACAAGAAGCAGGCATCGCAGCAGTAAAGCCTGGTGTTAACTTTCGAGCTCCACATGATGCATCTATGCGTGTGCTCGCCGAAGGACTGCACGAACTCGGAATTTTGAAAGAAGATCCCGAGCACGCACTGCAAAAGCATCTTCAACTCCACGCCAGATGGACACTTCACAGTGTTAGCCACCACTTGGGACTTGATGTTCATGACTGTGCTCAGGCTCGCAACGAACCCTTTATTGGCCCACTGTTTGAGGGCTACGTTCTCACAGTTGAACCAGGGCTCTACTTTCAAAAGAACGATCTTCTAGTCCCAGAGGAGTACCGAGGCATTGGAGTTCGTATTGAAGATGACATCCTCGTCACCGCTACGGGTGCAAAGAATCTTTCAGCAGGTCTACCTCGTCAAGCCGACGAAGTTGAAGCATGGATGCAGGAAGTCTGGCGTCGAGGGACTACAAACCTTCAGTTGTAAGGACTACTTGAGAACGCGAATTGGCAAGTTGCGTGGCCCACGGATTTGTCCTGGTGCCCAAGTAACGCCTTCAGCATCTGCAAGTTCAAACTTCGGGTAGCGCTTAATAAATTCTTCAATCGCAATTCGAAGTTCTAGACGTGCGAGGTTTGATCCAGCGCAGCGGTGAATGCCAAGTCCGAATGCCAAGTGACGATTTTCCGCGCGGTCAATAACGAACTTGTCAGCATCCTTGAACTCTGCAGGGTCACGGTTCGCTGCAGGGAATCCAAGAAGAATCCAGTCGTCTTTCTTCATTGGGCACCCCATGTAGTCCATGTCTTCTTTTACAAGTCGAGCCATAGTCACAGGTGCGTAGAAGCGTAGGAATTCTTCGATTGCAACTGGCATGAGCTCAGGTTCGTTAACCAGACGTGCAAGGTCATCTGGGTTCTGTGCGAGGTGCCAAAGCGAAGCACCAATGGATGACCATGTGGTGTCAATACCCGCAACCAGAATCAGAACAATGGTTCCACGAACGTGCTCCATTGAGAGCTTCTGTCCTTCCATTTCAACATTCAACAAGTACGAAGTGAGGTCGTCACGTGGATTGTCAATGTGGTCTTGGATTTGCTTCGTGAAGTACTCATCAACTGGCGCAAAGCGCTCAATTCGCTCTTCTTCGTCTTCGAGGTCAACACCCGAAATAATGATATGGATAACCTCGCGGAAGAATTCTTCGTCTTCTGGTGGGAAGCCAAGCATCTTTGCAATTACAGCGGGTGGAATGAACTGCGCGTACTCATCACCAGCGTTGACAATTTCGTGGTCGCCCAAGTTGTCAAGAAGTCGGTTGCAAAGTTCACGAATCGCTGGCTCAAGAGCATTGATTGGTCCAGGTGCGAAGGCAGGAAGAATTAGTCGACGTGCAATCGAGTGAAATGGTGGGTCTGAAGTAATTGGAGGCGCAACACCGATTGGTGCAGGTAGTGCATCTTCGCCTGGGCGACCATAATTAACAATCACAGTACGACTTGTGAAGTTGTCGGTGTCCTTAGCAATCTTCGAAACGCCTTCGTGCGTAGCTGGGAACCAGCCTCCGCCGTAACGATCGGTGTGTGCCACTGGGCAGCGGCCACGCAGGTCTTCCCAAATTGGGAATGGGTCATTCACCCACTGTGGGTCCGTGTGGTCCCAGTCAGTTGCGAAGTCTTCTACGAGTTTTTTGTCAGTCATGTTATTTCAATACCTTTACTGGAAGATTTCTAGGTCCGCGCACTTGGCCTGGAGCCCAAGTTACGCCTTCTGGGTTGGCTAATTCAAATTTCGGGTAACGCTTAATAAATTCCTCAATGGCAATTCGAAGCTCTAGGCGGGCAAGGTTTGATCCAGCGCAACGGTGAATTCCAAGCCCAAAGGCCACGTGACGGTTTTCTTCGCGATCAATGATGAACTGGTCAGCGTCCTTAAACGCCGCAGGGTCACGGTTAGCTGCAGGGAATCCAAGAAGTACCCAGTCGTCTTTCTTCATAGGGCATCCATTGAAATCAAAATCTTCTTTCACCATGCGGCCCATTGTGACTGGGGCATAGAAGCGAAGGAACTCTTCAATGGCTGTTGGCATGAGGTCTGGTTCATTGACAAGGCGAGCAAGGTCATCTGGGTTTTGTGCGAGGTGCCAGATTGATGCACCGATTGCAGACCACGTGGTGTCAATGCCAGCCACAAGAATCAAGATCATTGTTCCACGTACGTGGTCATGTTGAAGTTTTTGTCCACCTAATTCAACATTGAGTAAATATGTTGATAGGTCGTCACGTGGATTGTCAATGTGATCTTGAATTTGCTTGTTGAAGTAAGCCTCAGTCTCAGCTTGGAGACGCTCTCTCTCGGCATCATCTTGATTGTCGGCGCTTCCAATAATGTTATGAATTACTTCGCGGAAGTAATCTTCGTCCTCTGGTGGGAACCCGAGCATCTGTGCAATTACTGCAGGCGGGATGAACTGTGCATACTCTTCACCAGCGTTGACGATTTCGTGGTCGCCCATGTTGTCGAGGAGTCGATTGCAGAGTTCGCGAATTACTGGCTCAAGAGCATTGATTGGTCCTGGCGCGAAAGCCGGAAGAATCAGACGTCGAGCATCAACGTGGAACGGTGGGTCTGAAGTGATTGGAGGCGCAACACCAATTGGTGCGGGTAGATCTTCATCCGTAGGTCGGGTGTAGCTGATGATTACTTGACGACTAGTGAAATGCTCGGAGTCCTTTGCAACTGCTGAAACTCCTTCGTGTGTTGCTGGGAACCATGCACCACCAAAGCGTTCAGTATGAGCAACAGGGCACCGACCACGTAGGTCTTCCCAAATCGGATATGGATCATTCACCCACTGAGGGTCAAGGTGATCAAAGTCCGTTGCGAAGTCTTGAACAAGTGGTTGGTCCGTCATGACTACTCCCCAATAAAGATTGCGTGCTCTGGGCAGTTGGCCTGAGCAAGCTGTGCAAGCTTGAGTGATGAATCATCGAGTGTGCCATCGCCAATCACGATGCCGTTACCCATGTCATCAAATCCGAATAGTTCCGGTGCGATTGCGAAGCAGCGTCCTTGGCCTTGGCAAAGTTCCGCGTCGATTGTTACTTTCACAACCCCTCCTTGTGTAGTTACTTGAAACTTACCACCCAGTAGATACCCCCGATTACTGGCGAATGGGTTTAATTGTTCTCAATCTCTTCCCGGCTGATGCCAAGGAAATAAAGGACCGCATCTAGGTAGGGAACCGAAAGGGCGGCATCAGCGTGTTCTTGAACAACGGGCTTGGCGTTAAAGGCAATCCCGAGCCCAGCGACCGACAACATGTCAATGTCATTAGCGCCATCACCAACGGCGACTGTCTGCTCTAGTGGGACACCTACTTCTCTGGCGAATTGTTCAAGTGCTCGAGCTTTACCTGCGCGGTCAACAATCTCGCCAATAACATTGCCCGTCAGTTTTCCATCTTTGACTTCCAAATGATTTGCCTTGAGATAATCAACTTTTAGTTCTTTTAACAACGGTTCAAGAATTTCTTCAAAACCACCCGACACCACAGCAGGGACGTAGCCGAGTCGTTGAAGTGTGCGCAGCAGAGTCTTTGCACCAGGGGTCAAGCGAATCTTTGAGCGTACGGTTGCCAGTACCGACTCATCAAGACCTTTGAGCAATGCGACGCGTTGTCGTAGCGACTCAGAAAAATCAATCTCTCCCGCCATCGCCGCTGTAGTGATTTTCGAGACTTCTTCCGCACAACCGCATTCATTTGCGAGGAGGTCAATAACTTCGTCTTGAAGGAGCGTCGAGTCTGCATCCATCACCACGAGATGCTTTGCGCGTCGATGCAGACCAGCTTTTTGGACCGCAAGGTCTAGGCCAATTGTTTTTGCCACCTTCGTTACATTTTCTCTGAGCACACCGTGATCGAGACCACGAACCACAAGCTCGTAACAATCAACTGGATAGTTTGCGAGGTGCACAATGCGCTCGCACGTTGCACTACTTGCAGCAATCGCGTTGAAAATACCTGACAGATGCTCTGCACTAATTGATGGAGCAAGCAAAGTAACAAGTAGCCGGCCACCGGCATTCACCTCGCAGGTATCAACCGGAAGAACGGTTGCAGTGATTCCGTCAGCAACAATATTGTGATTGAGAATTACTCCTTCAATTTCTGTCTCACTAATTGATCCATCGACTGTCACTTCGCAACAAAGCACCAGTGCACCTTTTATGGTGATCTGAGCAACATCGGAGATTTTTCCACCATGTGCGCTGAGCGTTGATACTGCTTCAAACAATTCTGCGCCAACGCCAACGCGGTCTGGGCCACTAACGGTGACGAGATACGTTGCGGAAGCCATGTAAATAGCCTAGGTCTCGAGGCGCTCCTCATCGGAGCGGATTTGTTTCACAAGTGCAACATTTTCGTTCGTGCGCACATCAAAACTCCACAATGCCGGCAGTGCCAACGCAACTGAGCCAACTGCTCCCGCACATCCAAGCCCCCCAAACGTGAGAGAGAAACGAAGAGAAGTCCAGGCAGTCATGGCCCCTGCCCTAAACGATCCAGTCATTGGTCCAATTGCGTAGGAGAGGAGTTCTACGCCTCCCATGCGACCACGTATCTCTGGGGGGATGGACTGATTCCAGTGAGTTTGGCGAAACACTGCGCTCATTGCGTCTGCCCCACCAGCGAAGGCCAGAGCGACAAAGGAAAGCCAGAGCTGGGTGCTAATTCCAAATGCCGCAATCCCTAGCCCCCACAGAATCGCACTCGCGACTAAGGCTCGCCCATAGAAGTGCACCTTCTTCGTCCAGCCCGACAGGAGCGTCGCCACGAGTGCTCCAAACGGCAGTGCTGCGTACAAAAGTGAGAGTGCAAAATGATTTTCAAATTTTGCAGCAACGAATGGCAGCATCACTACTGGGTACGCAAACGCCATTGCCAACAAGTCAACGCAGTAGGTCCCAATAATGTCTGGTCGACTTCTCGTGTACTGAATTCCTTCTTTAAAGAGCTTCGTGTCACTCTTATCGGTACTGACCAACTCTGGTAGTGAGTGTAGAGACATAAAAACTGGGAGCGAAATCAAATACATCGCTGCATTTAGGCCAAATGCCCAGGGAGCTCCTACTGAAACCACCAAAAGACCGCCAAGTGCAGGTCCAACAATTGAGACGATGGTCATTTTTATGCTGCCAAGAACCGCTGATGCACTTTGGTGCTCATGACGCACCAAAGACTGGTTAAGGGCGGACCAACTAGGGCTCTGTAAAGAGGCAGAGGAAACAATGAAGGCGTCTAGAAAATAAATTACCCAGGCGTGAGGGTGGCTACTCAGCGCATTGAACATCAAACCAAGTGCGGCGAACATGAAAGTAATTTCGGTCCAGATGATGATTTTTTTACGATCAAACCGGTCGGCCATAACCCCACCATAAAGTCCAGCAATAATCAGCGGGAATAACTCCACGAGTCCGAGTGCTCCAACGGCGAGTGCAGAATTGGTAATTTCACGGAGTTGAAACGCCGTCGCGACAAATGTTGCTTGACCTCCAAGGGCGCCAAACGCACCTCCAAAGTAGAGGCGCCGGTACATCTTCGACTCACGCAGTGGCGTGATGTCAACTAATACATTCACGCAGGAGCTCCAGCTTGCCAACCATTTGATTCGCTGTAGTGACGAAGAATTTTTGCTGGCACACCACCGAGAACTACATGGTCGGGAAATTCACCTCGCACCACTGCGCCTGCAGCGACAACAGTATTTCTTCCAAGTGTCGTTCCTGGCAAGATGACCGCATTCGTGCCAATCCAACTGCCTGAGCCAATCTTCACTGCACCCTCAACTGGCGTTTGCCAACCAACGGCAGCGTTCGGATCTTCATAACTGTGATTTTGATCTGTGATGTACACGTAGGGTCCAGTTTGAATTTCGTCGCCAAGCTCAATGGACCAGTGTCCAATGATGTGTGATCCACGACCAATGATGCACTTCTTCCCGATTTTTACCGTAGGAGTCAGCAGCATTTCTTGCTCACCACTTATTCCAGCGGTGAGACAAACATTTGGCCCAATGAGAGTTCCGTCACCAATCGCTAGGTAGCGCTCGTTATAAATGACACCCTGCGGCGCCATGAGCGCTGCGTCTTTACCGAAGTATTGAAATTTCTTTGAGTACGGGTCGCTGGGTCCAACGGTTGCGACTTCGTTCAAGTAACGACGGGTTGAGCGAACCCTTGCTCCTAAAAATTGACGAAATCGAATGCGCAAACTCACCTTGGTAACGCTAGTAGGGACGCGGTCACACCACCTCAACTCTTGTGTATCGTCATGGCATGAGATTAAATGTTGCAATTATTGGCTCAGGATTCGGTGGGCTCGCAGCTTCAGTGAAGCTGCGAAATGCTGGGATTGACAATTTCGTGATGTTCGAAAGAGCAAGTGAACTTGGTGGTACGTGGCGCGACAACACCTATCCCGGATGTCGCTGCGACGTAGCGAGCAATCTGTACTCACTCTCTTTTGCCCGAAATCCAAATTGGTCAAACTCGTACAGTTACCAACCTGAGATTCAACAATATCTCTTAGATGTTGCGGAGAAGTTCAAGCTTCGTGATCTCATCAAATTCAATCATGAAGTTATTGACATTACATATAGCCAATCAAAAAAGCTGTGGGATCTGAAAACAAATCATGGGAATTTTGAAGCACGTAACGTCATCCTTGCCGCCGGTGGACTTGCAGAAGCAAGACTCCCAGACATCGATGGCATTGAATCTTTCTCGGGAACAATTATGCACACCGCACGTTGGGACAGTTCTGTCGACCTGCGTGGAAAGCACGTGGCGATGATTGGCACCGGAGCGAGCGCAATTCAAACAATCCCTGAAATTGTTCCACTCGTTGCTCACCTTGATGTCTTCCAGAGGACTGCATCATGGGTGCTCCCTCACATGCAGGGCCATCCTGTGAAGAAGTCAACGACACTTACCTACCGATTTGTTCCAGGTGCACAAAAGATTGTTCGCTGGATTGGCTACTGGCGTCGCGAACTACTGGGACTGGCCTTTGTAAAGAAGATTGAAAAGCTACAAGTGGGCATGGAAGGGGCCAAAGAATTTCGTGACCTTATGGTTACCGATCCGGTGCTCAACGAGAAACTCACGCCGGATTACACAATGGGCTGTAAGCGAATTCTCATTTCCAATAGTTTCTACCCCGCTATGGTGCAACCAAATGTTGAGCTAATAACCACGGGTATTAAAGACATTGAAACTAATGGGATTCGAACCGACGATGGTGTTCTCCATGAAGCAGAGATACTGATTTGCGCCACTGGCTTCTACGTAACCGACAGCCCACTTGGCAAGAAGGTGCATGGAATAGATGACGCCCTCCTCGCAGACTCGTATCTAGGTGACATGCCTAACTACCTGGGTAGCTCATTCTCCAAGTTCCCAAATCTCTTCATGATGGGAGGGCCAAACACTTCGCTTGGACACAACTCAATTGTCTTCATGCATGAAAGCCAGCTCAACTACATTGTGCCGGCGATCAAATACGCACTCAAAAAGCATGCAGTTGTGAGTCCCAAGGAAGAAAAGGCCGTTGAGTGGACTAAATCAATTAGGTCCAAGACACCGCACACTGTTTGGGGCACTGGCTGCACCAGTTGGTACTTAAACGCCAGCGGAGAGAACACAACAGTGTGGCCAGATCAGACATTTAGATTCCGCAAGTTAACTCGTGGCTTTAAGAAACAAGACCACGACATCACCGTTTAAATAAAAAAGTCCCGTCGCTTCCCAGCGGCGGGCACTCTTCTATGAAACTTTGAACTAGTCCAAAGTGATTGGCGCGTCGATGTCGACTTCGACTGCTCCAACAACGTCTGGCAAGAGCGCATCTGCCATACGTTCGCGAACACGACCATCAATTTCAGCCATGATTGCTGGGTTATCTCGCAAGAAGTTTTTAACATTCTCACGACCTTGACCCATTTGTTCACCTTCGTAGGTAAACCAAGCTCCGGCCTTCTTTACGAAGCCGAGTTCTACAGCAACATCAAGAACTGATCCTTCACGACTAATCCCTTGTCCGTACATGATGTCGAATTCAGCCTGCTTAAACGGTGCCGCGCACTTGTTCTTAACAACCTTCACGCGGGTACGGTTACCAACAACTTCAGTTCCATCCTTAATTGATTCGATACGACGAATGTCGAGGCGAACAGATGAGTAGAACTTGAGCGCACGACCACCAGGTGTTACTTCGGGTGAACCGTACATGACACCAATCTTTTCGCGAAGTTGGTTAATAAAGACTGCAACGGTGTTGGACTTCGAAAGTCCACCAGTGAGCTTTCGAAGTGCTTGACTCATGAGGCGAGCTTGTAGTCCAACGTGACTGTCACCCATGTCACCTTCAATTTCTGCACGTGGTGTTAGTGCAGCAACAGAGTCAATGATGAGAACATCAAGTGCTCCAGAACGAATAAGCATGTCGGCGATTTCTAACGCTTGCTCACCAGTGTCTGGCTGTGAGATGAGAAGGTCATCTACGTTAACGCCAATGGCTCGCGCGTAGACCGGATCCATTGCGTGTTCCGCATCGATGTAGGCACACACTCCACCGTTGCGCTGAGCTTCAGCGACAACGTGCATTGCGAGGGTTGACTTACCTGAAGATTCAGGTCCGTAGAGT
>Ga0136642_1001218_pt1 | contig 11369 bp, 8 predicted proteins | sample LowCatLa1302831Y_FD_115313 | JGI IMG/M metagenome (GOLD analysis project Ga0136642, IMG submission 115313) | Freshwater microbial communities from Lower Cathedral Lake, Yosemite National Park, California, USA - 13028-31Y | ecosystem: Environmental > Aquatic > Freshwater > Lake ... | reverse complement strand
GGCATTTGGCGGTTCTGAGACTTTGCAATTGGTGGATGCACCGATTCCGACTCCAGGTGCCACCGAGTTGCTCGTGAAGATATCAGCAGCTGGGGTTAATTTTTTAGATATTTATCAGCGTGAAGGTTCACCTATTTATAATCTCACCCCGCCATATACCCCTGGACTGGAAGGTGCTGGGATCGTTGCGCAGGTCGGAAGCAATGTAACAGCCTTCAAGGTGGGGGATCGGGTCGCTTGGACTATGGCAATTGGTAGTTATGCCGAGTACATGATTATTGACGAGAAAAAAGTAGTGAATGTTCCTGAAGGACTAGATCTTGAAGAGGTCGCTGCATTTATGTTGCAGGGACTTACAGGCCACTATTTAACTCACTCAACCTATCCAATTAAATCGGGAGATATTGCCCTCGTTCATGCAGCAGCCGGTGGTACCGGGAGTCTGCTTGCGCAAATGATCCTGCTGAAAGGGGGAGTGGTCATCGCTACTACTTCGTCTGAAAAAAAGGCGGAAATTGTAAGAGGATTAGGCGTACATAATATTATTCGTTATGACCGCGAAAATTTTCTCGATGAAGTTATGAAAATTACCGCCAACTGCGGGGTCGATGTGGTCTATGACGGTGTAGGTGCAAAGACTTTTGATCACTCCCTTCTCTGCCTCAAGCCACGAGGGATGATGGTTCTCTTTGGAGCAGCGAGTGGGGCCGTGCCTCCATTTGAGCTGCAGAGATTGAATGGAGCGGGCTCTCTCTTTATAACACGTCCCACTCTTGCCCACCACGTACAGAGTTTTGAAGAATTTCAAGTCAGGTGCAGCTCCATTTTTGAAATGTTGCTCTCTGGCCAGGTTAAGGTCCGCATCGATAGACGCTATGAGTTGAAAAACGCCTCACAAGCCCATGAAGACCTGTCAAGCGGACAGACTAGCGGGAAGTTAATATTGACTCCCTGAGAGGAAAATCTCATATTTTGGGCTCAGAATCTTGTTCTGTGATTAAAAATGTAATAAAAAAGTTATAAAAAAAGCGCTTGACTTTAGGGTAAAGCCTTCTAACCTTCTACCACCAGTTAAAGAGTTTGCACCTTGGCGTGGAATCTCTGGCGGGCGTACGTAGTCAAAAAATTGTAAGAGTCGTTCTGTCTTCAAAGACGATGATTGCAACCAATACTCAATGGAGAGGCAGGACATGCAAAATAAAAAGAAGGTGCGTGCATTTGCAGTTGTTGGTCCAACAGTTTTGATCGCATCACTGTTATCTGGAACCTTTACAACTGCTGCAACAGCAGCAGATGCAGGAATGGGACCTGGTCCCAAGGTAAAAGCAGCAACAGTTCCCGTCGGTGCTTTGATTGATTATTCAAAGCAGCCGTACACACCTAAGGCTTACGCGAATACCCCTAAGGTCAAAGACGGTACGCAAGATTGCTCTTACCACAACACGAGCATGAAGGATTACAAAGGTCAATCTATTACGATTCAGGCTCCACCTCCACCAAACATGGGCGAGCCTATGGAACAACATGGCGCAGAATTCACCGCGCTCACTGGTGGAAAAGTAATTGTTCAGCACGTTCCAATCGGCGATCTGTATCCTAAGCAGCAGACGATCTTCCAGACTGGCGTGAGTCCGTACGATGTGGTCGTTAACTTCTCTAACTGGATCGGCGACTTCCAGCAGTACTACTTCACGATTCCAACTAAGTACACATCAGGAAATGGCGAATTAGCATCAATGCTCCCTCTGTATAAGGGAATCTATTCATGGAACGGCCAGACAAAGCTCTTTGGCATCGATGCCGACCGTCACTTCCTCAAATACCGTACGGATGTCATCGAGGATCCTGCAGCAGCAACGTTTTATAAGGATAAGACCGGTAAGGCACTTGAAGTTCCAAAAACTTGGACTGACTACAACTTGATCGCTTCGACCTTCAATAATTACAAGCCAAAGTCTCAGCCTGCCGGAGTCCCTTTCGCGGGCTCTGTTGAGATCACAAAGCGTGATGATTTGATGTCGACTGCCTTCATCAACCGTGTCGCTCCATATGCAAAGAATCCAAATGTCAAAACTGGTTTTTGGTTTGATGCAAACATGGTCCCTCAGGTTAACAATCCAGGATTCGTTCGCGGGTTAACTGAGTTTGTAGCTTCGGCTAAATACTGGCCACAGGGCGGTGGAAATTTCGGTCTCTCTGACGAAATTACCTCATACGGTCGTGGTGATGGCTTGTTCAGCTATACATGGGATGACGCTTGGTCACAATCGAACCAAGCTGATAGCCCAATTAAAGGAAATGTAAAGGCTGCACCAAACCCTGGAGCAGAGACCGTCTGGAACAGCGTTACCAAGGCATGGGAGACTCCTGCTGGTGGCGTCAACCGGGCTCCATACATTGCATGGGGCTGGTCATCTGCAATTCCCGTCGCTTCAAAGAATAAGCAAATGGCGCTCGACTTCCTTTGCTTCTTTGCAAACCGGGCTAACCACGCAATAGATCTCTCTATTGGTCGTACTGGTGTGAATCCGTCTCGTACAGAAGATTTCAATGCCGATTTCTGGACGAAGTCTCTCGGATGGACCCTCCCAGCAACCCAGTCCTGGATCGACACCTTGAACACTTACTCCGCCGCCAAGAATCGCGTATTTGATCTACGTGTTCCAGGTAATGGACAGTTCATGGGTGCCGTTGCAGATGGCGTCGCTCTTGCTCTAGCGGGTCAAAAGACCCCTCAACAAGCACTTGACGAAGTTGCAGCTAAGTGGGTTGAGATTCTTAACACCATCGGCAAGGACAAGGTCAAGGCCGCTTACCAGAATGTCATCAAGCTAGAAAATTCATAAGAATTTACTAGCTGATTTGGCTTAAAAAACTTGTTTACGGGGGACGCCCTTAGGGACCCCCGTAAACATTTTTCTGCGCTTTCCAATTTTGATTTTTTGCAAATTTTTGACAGACTTCTGTTTCTCGTCTTAAGGAGTTCAGTAAATGAAGAGTAAATTTTATAGCAGGCTCTTCTTACTTCCGGGCTTACTCCTCCTGATCGCAATAATCATTTTTCCATTGCTCTTTACGATTCGTGTCAGTATGGCTCATTGGAACGTTTCTCACTCTGGATTGGATTGGGCGGGCGGCGCTAACTGGGCTCGCATGTTCCACGATGCGAATTTCTGGCAGTCACTTTTCAGACTTTTCTACTTTTCGTTCATCACAACCTCCTTACAGTACGTTTTTGGCTTTGCCGCTGCCTTGTTCGCTTGGAAAGGGATCGCAGCCCGTAGATTCTTCAGGGTGCTTTGGCTGTTACCGCTGATGACCACACCGAGCGTAATTGCAATCGTCTGGCGCTCTATCTTTAGAGAAGATATTGGAGCGGCTAATGGCCTGCTCGCTCTCTTTGGTGTCCACCCAGTTGCCTGGTCAACACAAATTTTGCCGGCAACTTTGACAATTACCATCGCTGAAGTTTGGCAATGGACTCCGTTCATGTTCCTGATTTTGCTTGCCGGTTTACTTAGCCTTCCTAAGGAACAATTCCTGTCAGCTGAAATCGACGGTGCTACTCCATGGCGAACATTCTGGAGTATCACTTTTCCCTTGATGGCTCCGATCAGCATTGGGGCTATCATCATTCGCCTGATCGAAGCTTCAAAGATTTTTGACTCTATATTTAATTTAACATCTGCCGGGCCCGGGAGCTCAACAGAGACTCCCGCGTACTATCTTTACACTCGAGGGTTACGAGAATTCCAGATTTCCTACGGAGCAACTCTTGGACTGGCATATCTAATCCTTGCGATCTTGACTCTGACAATCTTGAGCCAAATATTTGCTCGGGTTTCGAAGCCGAGGGGGCTCTAAAGAATGAAAAAACTTTCTAAATATCTCTTCATCATCCTTTGGAGCATTTTTGTGATCACCCCACTTTCGTGGGCGCTCGTAACAAGTTTTAAACCAGCTTCGGCGGTCAATAATGGCGCAACCTTTATCCCGTGGCTGCAGTTCAAGCCGACCCTCGACGGATGGAAGGACATCACGGGAGTTTCAGGTTATGCCAATTTATTTCCTGCACTCTTCAATAGCGCGACCATAACCTTCTTCTCGACTCTAGTGAGTGTCACTCTTGGCTGTATGGCAGCATATGGATTGTCTCGCTTTTCATATGGTTGGAAGCACTATAAGAATCCAGACATTATCTTCTTCTTCATTTCACAGAGGATCATGCCGCCTGCTGTCCTTGCCGTTCCATTCTTTATCCTGCTTAAATCTCTTAATCTTTTGGATACAAAGCTGGGCTTGGTCTTGGTACTGACTTCAGGTTTGATGCCAATAGTTGTGTGGCTCTTGGTCGACTTCTTTAATCAGTTACCGAAAGAGATCGATGAGATGGCGATGCTCGAGGGGTGCAATCCATTCGAGGCATTCGTTCGCAGTATTCTTCCACTTTCAAAACCGGGCTTAACCGTTGCTGGAATGTTCTCCATTATTTTTGGTTGGAATGATCTTTTCTTCGCCCTAGTTCTTACATTTACCAAAGTCCAAACGCTCCCCGTCGCGGTGGTGGCATTAAATGGGACGGTGACGCCGTTCTGGACACTCTCAGCATCTGCAATATTCTCAATCTTGCCGCTTGTTGGTCTAGCTTTTGTTGTGGAAAGATTCTTGTCTAAGGGTGGATTTGCCGGAGCTGTGCGATGAGAGGCCAACTGTGAGTCTAAATTTAAATCAAATATCGGTCGAGGGTGATTCAGAGGTACTTCTCAAGGATATTTCTTTTAACTTTCAACCAGGAAAAATCTACATCCTTATTGGGAGAACTACTTCTGGCAAGACCTCATTGATGAGAACTATTGCGGGACTCCTGGAGCCAACAGCTGGCGAAATTCACTTGGGTGAAGTTCGCTTAGATGAAGTCCCTATTTGGGAACGCGGTATAGCAATGGTTTATCAGCAGTTCATTAATTATCCTCAACGTACTGTCCTAAACAATGTTGAATTTCCTCTGCTCCGAGCTGGCGTTTCCAAACCTGAAGCAAAAGCCCGCGCGTTGGCTATGATTGAAAAAGTTGGATTAACAGACTTTATCAAGCGCAAGCCATCCCAGCTCTCAGGGGGGCAGCAGCAACGTGTGGCTATTGCCCGGGCGCTAGTAAGGAACACTCCCATCATTCTTCTCGACGAACCCCTGATGAATCTTGATTATAAATTGCGAGAACAACTTCGCGAAGAGTTTAGAGTGTTATTTAAAGGCACGAAAGACAGTGTGACTATTTATGCAACGACAGAACCTTCCGAAGCGCTTTTCCTTGGTGATGAACTTTTGGTCATGCATGAAGGTCGAATCGTCCAACACGGAAAGCCGGATTTTGTCTTCCAGAATCCGTCAACAATAGATGTTGCACAGATCGTGAATGATCCCCCGATGTCCATTTTGGATGCTGAGTTAAGGGATAGCAAAGTCAGTATCGGGGATCTCATGCACTTTGTAACTCCTGCTCACTTAAAATCTCAGCCTGATGGTATTTATAAAATCGGAATCCGAGCCAGTGAGGTTGTGCTTGGCGGAAGTGAGACAAACTCCGCGGAGGGGGAAGTCTCTTTATCAGAAGTCTCTGGATCCGAGACCCTGCTCTACGTTAAATTGAATATAGGTGAGGTAGTGTTGCAACTAGAGGGAATTCATGATTACTTCATCGGTCAGAGGGTTACTGTTTCGCTTGCCCCGCAACGAATATTCCTATTTAACATGGATGGCACTTTGTGTGCTGCTCCAGGGAACTAGAGGTAAATTAATTGGCCAAGATCACCTTTACTGATATCGGACAGTCTTACGATAAAAATCCAGACCAAGAGTCGTGGGCATTGAAGCCCATTTCTATGACTTTAGAGTCTGGAAAATCCTACGCGCTTGTGGGTCCCTCTGGATGTGGCAAAACTACTATCTTGAATATTATTTCGGGAATTGTGAATCCCTATCAGGGTCAAATTTCCTTCGATGGTATTGATGTAACTAAGATGACAACAGCGAAGCGTAACGTCGCCTTAGTATTCCAATTCCCCACTATTTATAAATCGATGACGGTAGAACAAAACCTGGCATTTCCATTGGTATGTCGCAAGTGGGAACCCACAAAAATAAAGGCTCGCGTCGGTGAGATTGCCGAGCAGATTGGCATCTCTGACAAGTTAAATAGGTCAGCAAATAAGCTAGGTGCAGATGAGAAGCAATTGATTTCACTTGGTCGAGGACTTGTCCGAGATGACGTCACAGCTCTGCTAATGGATGAACCTCTCACCGTTATTGATCCTCAACTTAAATTTGAACTCCGAAAGAAAATAAAACAGATTATTGCTGGAAAAGACATCACCGTCGTTTATGTAACTCATGATCAGTACGAAGCGATGACCTTTGCTGAAGAACTTCTCGTGATGAGTCTGGGTAAACTTGTTCAACGGGGTACTCCAGAGGATCTTTTTGAGCGTCCCAATAGTAAATACGTCGGAAATTTTATTGGTTCGCCAGCTATGAACTTTTTCAAAGCTGAGGTTGTTGGCGGTTTCGCAAAAATTAATGATTACAGTTTGGCTGTCGCACCAGAACTTAAAAACCATTCTGATCAGAACCTGGAGTTTGGGATCAGGCCGGAGCACATTAGTGTTCGGGACGGTCTTGGTGAAAATATTGTCTCTGCTGAGTTCGTTGGCTATGACGATTTAGGTTCAACGCGAGTACTGAATTGTCGTTTAGGTGCGGAACTGATTAAGGTCAAAGTCGCGCGTGCCCTTCAGATTCCTCAACTTGGACAGATTTATCTCGAATTTCCGAAGGCAAACCTGCTTGCATATAGAGAAGGCTTGCAAGTACTTTAAGATAACGATTTTGTTATAAAGTCTTTTTTCGCTTTTTTGAGCGTATTTTTATCAATTTTTTTTCCCTTTTCCTTCGGTCTTTATGGGGAAAGTGTGCCATTTCACGTTGAAGATGTCTGAGACGTGAAGTAACCTTCATTAGGGATTTGCGGCCAAAGCAAATCTTCTCAACGCACTCGAAGGGGAACATATGAAGGATGGAAAGTTTGTTCTCGATGCGCATACCGGTTTTTGGGATGCGAGTAAAGAGAACATCAAGAATGAATATGGCTTGGCCTTTGCTGAAACGTTCTACGCATTTCAGACTGGTTTCAATCCACCAGATCCAAAATGGACGATGGACTTTGATAAAGAGTTCCGCAAGGTAGATCCAGATTGGTACTTACACCACATGTTCGTTCGTGGTGAAATGGATATGGCGATCTTATCTACACAAGTCCTGTCAGATTTTTATCACACAGGGTTTACAAACTCGAAGCGCAATGCTGGGTTGGTTGCTCGGGCACCTGAACGCCTAATTGGTTTAGGCGGAGTTGATCCCCGCGACAAGAACGCAGTCAGGCAGATGCGCCAGCAAGTTGAAGAAGATGGCATGAAAGGATTCAAGTGGTACACCGCTGAATGGCGCGGCGAATCACGCGGTTGGAAGGCAAATGATCCAGCTGTATTCCCATGCTATGAGGAAGCGATTGCAATGGGCGTCAAGAACATGCACTTCCACAAGGGCCCTGCAGTAGAACCGCTTTCGATGGAGAAGTTCGATGTTTATGATATCGATGAGCCTTCTTCGCTCTACCCAGAACTCAACTTCATTGTTGATCATATTGGTCTTCCACGACTAGATGAGTTTTGTTGGATCGCTGCACGTTCTACCAACGTGTATGCGTCACTCGCAGTGGCGAATGCGTTTATTCATAAGCGTCCTCGTTACTTCGGTGAAATGATGGCAAATCTGCTCTTCTGGCTTGGCGAAGATCGCATCATCTGGGGAACAGACTTCCCAATTTGGTACCCACACTGGATTCTTGATGAATTCATGGAGTATCAGATCCCAGAAGATATCGCTGAGGAGTTTGGTGTTCAACTAACTCCGGCCATCAAGGAGAAAATCATTGGTGGAAACGTCGCACGCCTATATGGCATTGACACCGAAGCCAAGCTCAAGAAGATTGAAAACGACGAATTCAGCCAGCGCCGCAAGGAATTCCTTGCAAACCAGGCTACGTACGTCGGTGCCTAATCCCTAACTAAGACCAGAGAGAAAATAATTATGTCCCAAACATCTATGAATATCGAAGAAGCAATTCGGATTGCGGCAGGAAGCGTTCCTGATCCTGAAATCCGCAAGACCATGGGTGAGTTGGGCATGATTGATGAAGTTGAGATGGGGGAAGGTGGTGGCGCAATTATCCGCTACCACCTGACCTCGCCTCTCTGTCCATCTCCCTTCGCCATCTCAATCGGAAAAGAGATGCGTCGTCGGGTAGAGCAGATCGAAGGAGTTTCGCGGTGTACGGTTGAACTCCGCGATCATTTTAGTGCAAAAGATATTGCTGCGAAGGTTAATGAAGGTGAAATTGCGAAGGATGCACCGCCATGGCTATAAGGTATGAAAGTGGAAGCACCTATTTTCCCGGATATCAAACCGCGGAATCAGTGGTCGAGTATTTATCTGCGGACGAAGTAGCGCGTAGATCTCTCAAAAATAGGCGTGAACTCTCATTGCTAGAAGTGCCCTCTGTGATGCGCGTAGCCAGCATCCTTGCGGAGCGCACCAGAAAACCAGATTTCTGGATCCGTAGCGCTGTAACGACTCTTGATCGCTTCTCTCGGGAAGTTTGCGACGGTGATTTAGAGGCGGCGCTCAAGGCAGGACAAGCCGACCCACTAACGGCGGAGCTGCTTAACCAGAAGTACCTCCAACTCCACCAAGACCTCACCTCTGTACAACTTGCCTCATTGATATTGGGTCCTAAGTTATGGTGGACATTTCATGGCGTAGAGGTCCCTTGGGTAAAGCAATTCACCACGGTGCCTCGTTCACACATTGCAAATAGCTCAAAGAAGGACTTTGACCCAACCGTTCGTTTACTGATGCTCAGCTTGGTCGGTACTGGTCTAACTTTTGAAGAACTTGAAAATTTAAAGGTAAAAGATTCTGGCTCGCTCGACCGGGATGGGAATTTAATTGAGAATCCCATGAGTGATCCACTTGTTCTTCAGGTTGAAACGGAGGAGGGTCCCCGGATCACTTTCTTAGGCGAAGAGGCGCGGGAAGCTTTGTACCATCAATTGATTGAACGCAATCCTCAATCAGAAGATCCGCTTTTTGCTGATGCCGAGGATTTCAAACGTTTTATGAGTCATGCAGAGGCTCGTGGCAAGTCAATTATCGATACCGTTAATGATGTAAACGTGACCCTGTGTAAAACCGTTGGTGACTTCTTTTTGGAGTGGGGAATACCTGGACGAAATTTCTATAAGGAAAACGGTCTCACTCGCCCCGAAGACTGATCGATCAGGTGTTGGTTTCCTCATGCACTAGAACTTGCTGGAGAAGAAAGATTTTTCATGACTGCCGCGCGTCCAGCCTCAAGCCGAGCTATTGGCACCCTAAATGGTGAGCAGGAGACGTAATCAAGGTTGAGTGAGTGGAAGAAATGAATACTGCGCGGATCTCCCCCGTGCTCGCCGCATACACCAAGTTTGAAGTCACTGGTGTGCTGCCTGGCCTGCTCGGTTGCAATTCGTACTAACAAGCCAACGCCATCTTGGTCCAGTGATTCAAATGGGTTAAATGGGAGCAACTCGAGATCTAAATAACGCGGCAAAAAACTAGATTCAACATCGTCGCGACTAAAAGCCCAGGTCATTTGGGTTAAGTCATTTGTTCCAAATGAGAAAAAGTCTGCATAGTCAGCAACTTTTCCAGCAGTCAAGGCGGCCCGGGGAGTTTCAATCATGCTTCCAATCGGGATATCAAAGTGCTGTCCTGTGCCAGCCAGGGTCTGCTCAATGACTTCTTCGAGAGTTTTACGAAGGTAGAGAAGCTCTCTCTGGGTTGCGATGAGGGGAACCATAATCTCGGGTACCGGATTATGGCCCAATTTACGAACCTCTAGACAGGCATGCACAAGTGCACGTACTTGCATCCTGAATAGTTCAGGAATGAGAATCCCTAGGCGAACCCCGCGCAGGCCGAGCATTGGATTAGCTTCATGAAGACGCTTCACTGCATTGAAGACTGCATGTTGACGGGGGGTAATTTCTTCGCCGAGAGCCTCCGCATGCGCCATCTTTGCGCTTAATTCGGCAATGTTCGGCAGAAATTCGTGGAGAGGGGGGTCGAGAAGGCGAATGGTCACGGGAAGCCCAGACATCGCCATCATAATGCCAACAAAGTCACCGCGTTGCAGTGGTTCCATTTCTGCAATCACGCCACGTTGTGCCTCTTCATTCTCGGCCAAGATCAAACTCTCAACATAGGCACGGCGGGGTCCGAGGAACATGTGTTCTGTGCGGCAGAGTCCTACTCCTTCAGCACCAAGAATTCGTGCACGTACTGCATCTTCTGGGGTATCGGCATTTGTCCTCACACGAAGGGCGCGGGAAAGATCAGCATGGACCAAGATGCGATCGACAGCTTTTACTACAGGAGTGGCTTGAGTGGAATTTGCATCAAGCTTTCCCTCTAAATAAGCAGTTACTGGGGACGCGATTGTTGGCAAGGCACCTAAATATACGACCCCACTTGTTCCATCAATAGAAATAATTTCACCCTCATAAACAGTTCGTGAACCCACTGTAAAGAGATTAGCTCGCTCATCAACAGAGATACTTTCAGTTCCACAAATAGCAGTCTTACCCATTCCACGCGCCACAACTGCTGCGTGTGAAGTTTTCCCACCGCGGCTGGTCAATATGCCCTCAGATGCGACCATGCCCACTAAATCGTCAGGACTAGTTTCGCGCCGGACCAAAATTACCTTATGACCCGATCGAGCCAAGTCGAATGCACGGCGAGAATCAAAGACTACTTCTCCCACGGCAGCGCCAGCTGAAGCTGGGACACCCCGTGCAATCTCTATTACCTGCCCAGAGAGATCAAATTGAGGGAACATTAGATGACCAAGTTGCTCCCCAGAAATTCTGGAGAGCGCTTCATCCATAGATATTTTCCCCTCGTCAACAAGTTGAAGAGCAACGCGAAAAGCCGCCTCAGCGGTGCGTTTCCCCACACGAGTCTGAAGTATCCAAAGCTTTCCACGTTCAACGGTAAATTCAATGTCGCAAAGATCTCTGTAATGATTTTCGAGCAGAGACATAACGCGCTCGAGTTCTGCAAAGGCCTTTGGCTCGCGCTCATTCATTTCACTCAGTGACATTGTGTTTCGTATACCTGCAACCACATCCTCGCCTTGGGCGCGATTCAGGTAATCACCGTAGCTGCCATTTTCACCAGTGGCTGGATTTCGCGTGAAGGCAACTCCAGTTCC
>Ga0136642_1001217_pt1 | contig 11382 bp, 6 predicted proteins | sample LowCatLa1302831Y_FD_115313 | JGI IMG/M metagenome (GOLD analysis project Ga0136642, IMG submission 115313) | Freshwater microbial communities from Lower Cathedral Lake, Yosemite National Park, California, USA - 13028-31Y | ecosystem: Environmental > Aquatic > Freshwater > Lake ... | reverse complement strand
TTAATAGTTGTATTAATACTCTTAATGCCTTATATATTTCATTTATCCGATTTACATATTAGAAACGGTGACAAATTACAATGTAGATACGATGAATATAAAACAGTATTTGATAACACTGTTATTTCAATTAAAAATAAGATAGATGAACTTCATTTGAAGTTTAATGATTATTTAATTATTATAACTGGTGATATATTTCATAACAAAAATGTTATTGGCAATTATGGTTTATTGTTGTATAGAACTCTTATTGAACAATTAACAAAACTATCGCGTGTTATAGTTTTTCCTGGAAATCATTGTTTAGTTCAGAGTGATAAAGATATGCCAAGTTTATTATATTCATCTTCTTTTCAAATTGAAAATCTTATTATATTAAATGATACAAAATCTTTTATAATTGATAATATTGGTTTTTCATATGTCGCAATAAATACAACTCTTGATGTTTATAGAAATAGTGGACGGGTTCAAGAATTGCCAGAATTTCCTGTTATTAATGATGATGTTGATTATAAAATTGGTTTGTTTCATGGAACATTTGCCAAAGTTAAATTATATAATGGTGAAGAAATTAGAGAAGATACAAAACCTTATCCATTAGAATGGATTAAAGATTTGAATTTAGATTATTTATTATTAGGTGATATTCATAAACGACAATTATTTAATTATAAAAATACATTTTGTGGCTATTCTGGAAGTTTAGTTCAACAAAATTATGGAGAAGATATATTAGATCATGGCTATTTGTTATGGGATTTAGAAAATAAGAAAATTGAAGAAATTAATATTTATAATAATATTGGTTATATTAATATTAAAGAAAATGAGAATGAAGAAATATTTATTCGTCAGAATGGCAAATATGAATGTTTGTTAGAAGATGTTATAAAAAATAACTTAGAACTTTTTCCTAAAAATATTGAAATTAAAACTTTTTCAAAAATTAATTTTCATAATTTAAATAATTTATTAAAAAGATATAATATAATATTTGTAATTGTTTCTAAAAATGTTGATAATCTTTTTATAAATGATAATCACGACTTAGTAAATGATTTAACAACTGATATATATGACAATAATCAAATTTCATCAATTGTAAATGATGACTATATATTATCTTATTTTAAAAAGTCGCTTACATCTAAAAAATACGATTTACTATCAATGTTTATTAAAGACAAAGATACATTACTGTTTGATGAAACAATAATTAGTGATGATTTAATTATTGAATGTAAGAAAAAGAATAAAGAAATAAAATCATTAATCAATTTATGTAATATTAATAATGAAGTTAATCAAAATAAGAAATCGTTTTTAATCAGATATTTAGAATGGGAGGGCTTATTGTGTTATGAAGATAGAAATTGGTTAAATATTCACGATTTAGATTCTAAAACATTTTTAATAAAAGGAAGAAATGGTACAGGTAAATCAGCAATTTATAATATCTTATTGTTGGCTATTTGGGGTAAAAGTAATAAGAAAAATAATAATTTATCAGGTAGTATTATTAATGCTAATAAGAAAAGAGCATCAACAATAATTGATATTGAAATTGATAAAACGGTTTATAGAATTATTAGAAAATTTGATAAAACTAAGAAACAAAAAGAAAATGAAACGAGTTTAAATAATGATACAACTTCTATTTATAAATTTATTAATGATGTAGATATGGTTCTTTATAAAGATGAAAATGGAAGTTGTAATGAAACAATTAAAGAATTGTTTGGTTGTATGGATAATTTCTTAAATTCTTCTATGATAACTCAAAATGTTGATAATGATATTTTAAAATTAGATCATGAAAATACCATGAAAATTATTGATAAGTTTAGTAATGCTGAATATATTTATAATTTACAGAATTTATTTAATACAGCTAATAATAAGTATAAAGACTTTAAAAAAACAATTCAAAACAAGAAAGAGGTTTATGAAAAATTATTATCAACAAACAAAATAGAAGATTTTTCAGAAGAAGAAATTATAACTACAAATGATCTAATTTCAAATTTACAAAAACAAAAAGAAGATTTATTAACAAAATTTAATTCTATTATGATTGATATTAAAAATCCTAAAAATCTTATAATTCTTGATACTGATTATAATAAATTAATAAAACAATTAGAATATAAAATTATTAATGAAGACGAATATCAATATATGTTAATTAAATTTAATGAACTTAAATATTTATTAAAAGACGTTGATGTTAAAAACTTAAAAGACGATTATAAAGAAGAATATGAGAAAGAGACATTAATTGTTATTAATAAGCCTTGTGAATTATCTATTTTACAAGACGAAGAGAAGTTCCTTAAATCTTATTTAATCAATGAAGTTTGTGAAAAAGATATTGATTTATTATTATCTGAAATTAAAATAAAATCTGATGAAAAACAATTATTAGAAAATGAAAAACAATTATTAATATCTTCAAAACCTCAGACTGTTAAAAAACCGATTAAAGATAATAAAGAATGTATTTCTGATGTTAATAAATATTATGAATCAATTAATCAATTATATGATTATATTTCATCACATACAAAGGAAAATAGAAATGATAATATAATTTATAATAATGTTATTACACATGATGAATTTAAAAATAATGAAAAAGAAATTATTAAATTAAATCAAATTATTAATAATCATAAAAAACATTTATCTCAAATTGAAAATAATTTTAAATTATATTTTAAAAAACAACAGGATCATAATGAAAATAATATTAATATTCCATCTATCTCTATTACTTATAAAACTTCTGCTACTGTTAAGCGTTTCTTAAATACAATAAATATTAAAGAACTTGAAGATAATATCAAACGTGATAGTGAAATTTTAAGTAAATATTATATCAATCTTGATAATATTTCTAAATTAGAATGCGAACTCTTATCTTATAATCAAGAATTAATATTATTTACAACAAAGGATGAATATAAATATAATCCTGATTGCGAATACTGTTGTAAAAGGTCTTGGGTAAATCGTATGAATGAATTAAAAATTATTATTTCCAAATTTGAGAATGATATTAAGTCTTTAACTAATGATGTTGAAACTGCTGATGGTGTTGATTATATCAATTTAGATAAAACAAATAAAAATAATATTGAAATTAAAAATAAATATTATTTATGTAATGAATGGTATGATTATTATAAATATAAAGAATCAAAAGATAAAATAACAAAGGAATTAAATGAAATTATTGCGTCCAAAGAAAAAGTTGAAAATGATATTAATAAAGATGATAATACATTAAAAGATTTGAAGAATCTTAATCATATATTTAATGTTATATCATTTGAATTACATGAAATCATAATTGATAATGAAAAATATAATAATTGGAATAAATGGAATATTCAATATAATCAGATTATAGATACCATTAATAATATTTCAATATCTATTAATCAAATTCAAAATGATATTGAATATAATAAGAATATTAAACCTCGTATTATTAAATATCGTAAATTGAAAAAAATATATGATGAATGGGAACAAATGAATCGTATTCAGTCTATTGTTAGATTTCATCATTATAACGAATATAAGAATCTTATTGATACTTATGATAAATTTAACGAATTTAATAAACTTGAAAATTCCAAATCATTGATAAAAGAAAAGATGTCATTAAATGACCAAATTAAAGATATTGATAAACAATTAAAACAGCTTAATGATACTTATATTAAAAAATCTACAATGACGTGTTACAATAATGATAATAAACAGGCTTATATTAAATTATGTGATATGTATGATAGTATTAACGATGTTTGTGATACATTAGAAGATATTATAACAAATTTTCAAGCGTTTAGAATTGAATTATATGATAAACATATTTTAAATAATTTAAAAAATCGTGCTAATCATATTATTAAAAGTTTGTGTCATAAAGATACCAAACCTTTTAAATTAGATTATTATATTAATGTGGTTAAAGATAAGATTCATATTAACTGGCTTATAAATGATGATTTACATAATGAAGAAAAGAAAATTATATCTATTAATCATGCATCAGGTTTTCAGCATTTCACAATCTCATTAGCATTAAGAATGAGTTTATTTAATAATAAGAATGAAGTCTTGTGTAATCAATTATTTATAGATGAAGGTTTCGTGAATTTTGATAAATATAATCTCTCAATAGTTCCCAATTTCTTAAAAAGTTTATTATTATATTTTAATAATATTATTATTGTTTCACATATTGATATGATTCAAGATAATATTGATGAAATTGCTGAAATTAAATATAATAAATCATCTGGTGTTTCAGAAATGACTTATAATAGTCAAAAGAAAACAATAACAAAAAAAACAAAGAAATGACTGAAACATTAAATATTATTATTTTTTATTTTTCCCCCCAAAAAGTTTTGGGGTAAATTTTAGGGGAAATTATTTTTAATATAGCCATAATGAATAGTTTTATACAATATCTGATATTGTATGAATATTTATGCTAATGTTAATTTTAAAAAATTGATTTAATTATAATAATTATTAATATAAAAATAAAAAATGCCAATGACTAATGCTGAAAGACAGAAAAAATACAGAGAAAGACAACTATTATCTAATCGCGATGATTATTTACACACACAAAGTCAATATAAGAAAAAACAATATAGAAAAAAATACAAAGATGATATTAACGATGATGAAGATGATATTAAAAATGAGAATGAAATAGAAGAAATTAAAGAAGTTAAAGAACCTCAAAAAACAGAAGAATTTATTTTATTAAAACCTCTTAAAAAAAGACCAACAAATCTTAATAAAAAAATTATTAAGGATGAAACAAAAAAAGCTTATATTAAAAGTTTATCAAGAATTTATAATAATTATTATCATAAAGAAATATCAGATGATTTAAATAATGAATTAATGAAATTGTTATCAGTTCAAAAATATAATATTAAATTAATCAAAGAAGAATTTAATATTATAGATAAAGACATTTATAATATTATTAAAACGACGCCTAATAAAGCCGATATTCGCAATCTTAATGCTATTGTATCTAAAATTAGAGGTTTTACTAATCTTATAAAAAAATTAACACCTTATACTGACTATAATCAAAGAAAATATGTTGAAGAAAGAAGTAATAAAGTATTTACAGCAGCTATTAAGAAAAAATATAACGCACTTTCATTTAAAAAAGAAGATATTATGAAAAATTTAAATAATGATGATTTAGAATTAACATCAAAAGAAAAATTATTATATGGTCTATTTACTCTATTTCATACACGTCGTCCAGTTGATTATAATCGGATGCTAATAGCGAATGAAAAACCCAAATATGAGAATAGAAAGAAAATAAAAGATAGAAATAATTATTATTACGATGGTGTATTTTATTTCTATGTTACAAAAAATAAACAAATTCAAAAATATAATGTTCCTCTTGAATTACAAATTTTAATTAATAATGAAATTAAATTAAGAGATGATATAGATGAAGAGAATAAGAAATATTTATTATTGAATAAAGATAATAAACATTATAAAAATGCTTGTAAATTATCATGTGATATTATGTTAGTTTTTAAAAAGATTTATAAAGTATCAATATCAGCAGTTGAAATTAGACGATTATATGCTACTTATCTAAAATATCAGGTCATTAATGGTGTAATGAAAGAAGAAGAACATCGTGAAATAGCTGAAATGATGAATCATACATATGAAGAAAATCTTGATTATGCTTATGATATGGAAAAATAATAATTAAATATATATTTAATTATAAAAATGGTTATATGTGAAGGTGGTGATACAATATCTGAAAATAATTATGTCATACATTCTTTTAAAACAGTTGGTGTTTCTACACTTAAAGTAATTGAAGGTGGATTAGTAGAAGTTTTGGTCGTTGCTGGTGGTGGAGGTGGAGGAAATGGAAATTCAACAGCAATGGAAGTGGGAGGTGGTGGGGCTGGTGGATTAATATATAATACTAATTTTTATATTACAGCACCAAGTAATATATCAGTTACAGTAGGCGCAGGTGGGGCGGCAGGTGCGAATGGAGGAAATTCTATTTTTTCAACTTTGACAGCAATAGGAGGTGGAAGTGGTGGCAGTGGTGGTATTCAAGCAGGTGTAGGAGGTTCAGGAGGAGGAGGTTCATATGAAAGAGCAGGTAGTGCTGGAACAACTGGACAGGGTAATAGTGGAGGTGGTGGTCTAGGTGTATCAGGTTTAGTAGGACAGTTTGCTAATTGTGGAGGAGGTGGAGGAGGAGCAGGTAATGTAGGTAATACAAATTATATATCATTTGGAGGTGATGGTTTATATTTTCCACAATATTCAAATGTTGGAGGTAGTCCACCAGGATGGTTTGCTGCTGGTGGTCAAGGAGGGGCAGTAAGTGTTATAAATAAGAAATACAGGTCTTATGGAGGAGGTGGATATTCATGTGATGTGAATGGTTCAGAATCATATCCGGGAATACAAAATACAGGCGGATGAGGAGGTGGAAGATTACAGATAGGAGGTTCAGGTGCGGCAGGAGGTTCAGGAATAGTAATTATAAGATATAAAAATTACATATCACAAACCGTTAAAACAAATATGTCAGATATACAATTAGCATTTGGTGGAATAAAACCAATATCAGCAAGTGAATATTTTGCGAATAGTACACCAAATTATACATCAAATGTGAGAAATATACCAAATAGAGGAACAAAAATGTCAATATCACAATTTAGAAATAATGATAATAGTATAAATTTCAAAACATATAGTTATTATGGAACAATAAATTCAAATTGTAATTCAATAACAATAGATGTAAATTCAAATATATATTTCACAGATGATACAAATTATATATCAAAAATAGATAGTAGTAAAACACTAATATCAACATTTTATAATGTAGGTATGCCTTATAGTAAGTTATGTATATTAAATAGTGATTTATATTTGGCATATTTATATAATGATCCAAATCCAGCATATTGGGGAAGTACTCAAATGACAAATAATTATGTTAGAATAAAGAAATTAACATTAACAAATGGTGCTGTAACAACGGATGTATTATTTGCCGATAAAGTACATCATAGTTATATTCCAGGTGGTGATACATCATTCTGGTCTAGTGGTTATCCAGGACCAATAACAATAAATCCGAATGGTGATGTATATATAGGAATAATTACGGGTTATTGGTGGGGACAACAAGATATAATAAAAATAGCATCAAATGGAACAAAATCATTAATTTATTCATATTTGGGAGATGCTGCTGCTGCGAATACATATGTATATTCATTAGCACTATCAAATAATTCAGTAGGTTTTTATACAATTCATCAAAATAATTTTAATTATATGAATGATGCTGGTACAATAACAAGTTTATTTACAATTGGGAATGCTGATTGTAGAATAGTGAGATATTTAAGTTCAAGAATGATAATATTTGACAGAACATCTTTAATAGCAAGAGTATATGATTTTAATTCATCAACAATAATAGAAACGGTATCGTTATATAATGTAGATTTTAAAGAAATGTGTAGAAGTAGTATTAATGACGTTTATATATTCAATGTTAAATCACAAAGAATATTAGTAAGAAATTGTCCAAATGATGGTTCGTCAAGTAAAAGAGCAGCATTAAGTGGATGGCATTTGGCACAATTAAATACGAGTTTAAATTTACAATTAACGAATGGTTATTATTGGATTAAAGGAGAGAAAATGCCAAATGCTTTACAGATGTATGTAAATTTTACAGCAGATGGAGGAGGATATGAATCTTTACAAATTATATATAATACTACATAAGAATCATTTGAAATATCAATTAAGTTTTCTTGTGTAGTTTTGCCAACTTTATAAACATGTTCATTTATTTTTAATAAATAAATGTATTCGTTTTCCTTTTCATAAGGACTAATTGGATTTAAGGAACTTTCCTTAAATACACATAAATCATCGTTTATTATTTCATTAGCCATAAAAATTTAAAAAAACAAAAATATAAATCCTTCATAGTTTATCAACTTTTTGTACAGCGATTCAGGTTTTTACACCTTCTTGGCTATCTTTACATCATACTATTAGAGGTTCTACCCTCATCTTACATAGTTTGATGTTTTGATACAGAATTATAGCCTTCTCTACATGTTGAATCATTACTATTTGGGAATCATATCCTGATCGGCATTCTTAACGCCAGAGATAACAAACTGTTATTCTCCTGAATGCGGGCTGATTATTTCTTTTAACTTTCATATCATTTTTTTCTTATATTTTAATTTTTTTATACATTATTATCATATAATATTAATATCCATCCATTACCTCCTTCACTAGCATTTCTATTATAAGTTCCATCAGATCCAGCACCACTTCCACCATTACCGAAACTATTACCACCCCACCAATTACCACTATTATAGGATGTAGCACCATATGCTTGTGCTATTAACCATAAATTGGTTGATCCAGCTGTATATGTAAATGTTTGTCCTGTTGGTGTATATATAGCACCACCTAATGTTATTAATGATTGATAAATACCAACGCCACCATTACCTCCACCAGTAGTTCCACCACTATTAGCATTTGTTACAGTATATACACCACCAGCACCATTAGTATTACCACTATTTTGTCCTTCATAACCGCCATATGCTATCATAGAATAATTAACACTATTACTAGACCAACTAACAGATGAATCGCCACCACTTCCAGCTAATTGTGCGTTATAATAATAGCCTTCTCTACCTTTATTGCCTACAACCAATGTTAAATTAGAATTATTTAAATTTGTAGTATTTACTATATAACATAAACCAGCACCACCACCACCAGCACCTTTTGTACCAGCACCACCACCTCCACCACCACCACAAGTTATAATATGTATTTTAGATGCTGTAACTAATTTATAATTATTAAAAGTCATATAATAAGCATTTCTTGATGAATATCCACTAGTATTATTTTTATTACCATTTGTATATAATATTCCAAAATATCCTAAATTGCCTAATATTTTGAAATCGCCTTTTCCTGGTCCATTCCAAGATGAATTTAAATAAGCATATTGTGATCCATCCCATACGTTAAACCATCCATTATAATTTGCTGTATTATTTGTTAATAATTTATATGCTGCTAATGAATAAACAACACTTTTAAAACTAAAATGTCTATATTTTAATGCTAAATATTGTTCAACACTTATTCTTTCTGTTAATGTTAATTCGCGATTATAAAATATTAATTCTGCTATTTGCCAATTACTTGTCTCTGATGTATTAGCTCCATCTCCTGTATAATTTCCGTAATTTATACTTAATGTTGGTGTAGCTGTTGTTGATTTTGTTGGTATTGTATAATTATCTGTTCCTCTTACATAATTTATACCCCAATCTATTCCATTAAATCGTGAATTCAATTCGGTTTCTACGCCTATTATAAAATAGTTTGGATCTGATTGTTTATAAAAGGTTTCTGTTCTCCATCCATTTATTGGATCATATGTTCGTCCAGCATAACCTCCATGAAAACCCCATAAATAATTTGGTACTGCTGCTGTTGAATCAAATATACGACGATTATATGTTGTATTATTACTATCTCCTACATATCTTGCTACATACGCAATCGTATAAGAACTTGTCCCTGTTAATCCATTCTGAGGTAAAGCAAATGGCATTTTAAAACCATCATTATATGTTCCACTTACTACATTAAAACTACTAGTTCCTACTGTTCCATATAAACCATGTGATATATTCGTTTTTAATGGTGTTCCTCTATATGATGTTATATGTCTATTATTTCCTGATATATCATTCCATTGTGTTATATTATTCCCTGATAATGTAAATGGTCCATCACCTGTATATTGAGCATATAATCCATTTGTTATTAATTTACTTTTATTATAAAAATAACTTAAACTTAATTTACTTCCTTTACTTGGTATTCCTGTTATATTTGTCGTAAATGAATTTGGATTATCAAAATAATAGTCACTCGCTTTTATTATATCATTTGATCTTCCAAATGTATTACTTATTAAACTAACTTTTAATATTAAGGTTGATGGTATTGCCGACATTTTTATAGATTTGTTTTATTTTTTTAAACTATAATAAAAAAATGATACTAGACTAATATTAAATTATTACCTTTAACTTGATTACTGGTCACCCAATTAATGTCTACTTTCAATTCTTTCGTCGGTTTTCGCATCGGTGGTTCTGATATTGTTATTATCACTAAATCAGTTCTTCCGGATGAGTCTATCCGTTATCAGATTGAGTTTGATTTTACGATGCCGAATGGGTATTCCGTCTACACTTGGAACGACGACAAATTTCACGATGAGTTCTCTGTACTGTTTGAACATTTCTCAAATAATGGTTCAAAAGTATCTAATAAGAACGATAAGTGGATTTTAGAAGGTCCTTGTATCACGCGTATTGAAAATGGTCTCTATGAAATCTGTACATGGACTGAAAATCCCTTAGAATTTGTTGAAAAGGATTCTTCGTCTGTTGAGGGTTGTCAAAAGTCGCCAAAAGAGGTCTTGGATGAGGTCTTGATGATGTCTGTGATGTAAAAATCACAAAACTTGGGTTATATAATGATAATGGCAAAAGAAGATGTTTTTTGTCATTTATATAACATATATGGCAATAAATAAATGATTATTATTAATATTATAATATTTGTATTCATATCCAAATTTACTAAATAGTATGATAATAATGATGCTATTATCATCATTAAACTATCGCCTATTATTGCTAAATATGACACTTCATTAGCATATTCCTTAAATACATCAATCATTCTATTTGATCCTTTTGGTATTAATGTTATCATTATATAGAATAATATATCATGTGTTATTTGTAATAATAATGCCAAAAATATAAATTTTATTATTGAAAATTCTTTGAAGATTTTATAATATAAATATCGTGTTAGTATCAAACCTAATACTATAATTAATACATCTGCTATTACTGCTGATAGATTGAATGTATTATACCATTTTTTTAAACTTTTTGATTTTATTATATTGGTATTTGATAATATTATCCATATCATATCTGTTATTATTACGGCACTTAGTATTGGTAAATAGTCGTTGATATTATTGAAATTGGCTATGTCTTTTATCATTTTTCTTTTATACTATTTTTATCATTTTTTAAATTTGTATTAATTTTTAGCGGGGATTGTTAGGGGCAATGTGTTGTGAGAAGAGACAACATAAAGATCTAATTAAATGAAAGGTGTCGGGTTGACAGTGATACCATATTAAGGAAAGATTGA
>Ga0136642_1001216_pt1 | contig 11387 bp, 15 predicted proteins | sample LowCatLa1302831Y_FD_115313 | JGI IMG/M metagenome (GOLD analysis project Ga0136642, IMG submission 115313) | Freshwater microbial communities from Lower Cathedral Lake, Yosemite National Park, California, USA - 13028-31Y | ecosystem: Environmental > Aquatic > Freshwater > Lake ... | reverse complement strand
TCTATTAAAAATTTTAATAATCATTTATAGTAAACTATCGTATGTTGTATAAATAAATTGATTTTGCCCCATTAGTTGAGAGCGAAGCGAACAACAATATAAAATGATATGTAATATCATTTTATTTAACGTATTAAATAACCACCATTTAAATAAAATTCATCATAATTTTTATTATTTTTTTCTATTTCCATTATTTTATCTTCAAATTCTTTTTGAAATTCATTTAATTTACTTAATATTTTTAATGTAAATTCACCTACTAATTCCTTAAATCGTTGGTCTTCACATTTAATTTTCATTCTTAAACTACCATTAAATCCCATTATATGATTTTTCCATATAACTCTTATATCTTCTATCATTTGTGCAAGATATTTTTTTAATTTCAATATTTGTTTTGAGGGATTTGTATCATCTAATTGATCAAATATTACATTTATTGAATCAATAATATTATCCAATATATTTCTTTCAGATAGATCTATTTCTGGGTTTTTCATATATTTTAACCTAAAATTAGGCTCTATTATTTCAGATCTATCAAAATCAAATAATATTATTTCTTTACTTGGTTTTATATATATGTTTCTTATATTTTTTACATTATATTCATACTTTATAGACTTTTCATTTAATTCAATAAACATATTTCCTGGATTCTTCATGTCATTGTGCAAAATACCATAATCTTTATATAATAATAATTGACTTATAATAATTTGAAACATACATTCAATTACTTCACGAAAATTTAACTTAATTTCACTTAATAAATACTTATATTTTTTCATGATTGTTAAATTTATTTGTTTTTCATTTTGTTTTCCATTACAATAACCATCTTTAAATAATTCTTTATTTTCATTTACAATTTCTTTAGATATTTTTTGATTTTCTAAAATTTTTATATTTTCTTTAGATTCTAAACATTTAATTACACCATATATTTTTATTATATTTGGAATTTTACTATCTATTAATAATTTATGAATATAGTATTCTATAAAATTATCATTTTTATAATTCAATTTAACAATAATTGTATTCTTTTTGAATAATTCCGATATTAATATATAAACTTTTTCATCTCTAAATATAATATCTTTTTTTGTTAACCATTCTTTAGTAGGTAATTTTGTTAAATATATTGATTTATTAAAAGTATTATTATGTAATTTTTTACTTGTAAAACCATCTATTTCAATACTCATATAATTTATTAATATATTTATTTTTTTATAAATCAATTTTTAATACCATAATATAAAATAAACATAATTTTTAATTTATCATACTAATATATAGAATTATGAAAAAAAATTCTAAAAAAGTAATTAATTATTCTTTATTTAATGATGATCATCCTGAAACATCTACTAAAGGAACCGGATTTAAAGATAAACAAAAAGCATTAGACACATTAAAAATTATTAAAAATAGAGATCTTAATTATCAAAAATTAGTCGTTATAACAATGTATAATCGCGCTAAATATCATCCTCATCAAACTAAAGAAATGAAAGATGCTATGAAAGTTTTCTTTGATTGGTTAAAGAAATATAGAAAATAATTTATTTAGTTCTACAAAACTCATATTCTTTAGGATCTAATTTAGAATAACAAATATAAGGATCATCAAATTGTTTACATAAATTAAATGAAGTACATGATTGTTCAGAAGGCGGTGTAGGTTTAGTTGGACTTTGAATTGGAGTTTGAGTAGATGAATGATTATCAAACATATTTCTTGCTATAGTTGTTCCAGTTCCCCACGCAAATCCTTGCATAACACTACTTAATAATCCAGGTTGTTCCACTCTATGATTAATTATTTGAGGATTAGAAACTGTAACTGGTTTATTTTGTTGATTATACGTAAATTGTCTGCGAATTAAATTCTTTTGTTCTTGTTTTCTTGGCATTTATATTATATAGATATTATAATATTTCTTAAATTATATTTCTTAAATTATATTTCTTAAATTATATTTATAATATATGTTCAATTATGAATATTTTCATTTATATAGAAAAGCAATAAATCCATCATATTGGGGATTACATACTTTAATTAATAATTTAATAAGTGATCATAATTTAAATAATCATCAAATTGGGGGAGAAATTACCAAATTTTTAATTGATAATCAAAAATTAAAAGCGAATGTTATCTACAATAAAAATTTTGAAGAAATTTCAATTCAAATTCTTAATCTTACGGGAACAGATGAATGTGGTGTTATTGTTATATACAAACAAAATCCAACAACTGCAATTATACAAAATATACAAGGTAAAGATAATTGTTATGAATCAACTATTGATAAAACAAATGATGGAAAAATTATCATGAAATTACTAATTGAATTGTGTAAATACTATAAAATTAAAAAAATATTATTATCCGATAATTCAGTTAAAAAAATAAATAATATAACATTAGAAATGCCAATCTATTATACAATGATAACTGGATATCCATGGTACGTTCAATTTGGATTTAATAATTCATTCCCAGAAGAAAATTTAAAGATTAAAAACAATTATAATAAATTAAAATCTAAAAAAGTTAAAGATTATAATAAAAATATCTTTATTGATTCAGAATTTATTAAATTTGCTGAAGATAATGGTGAATCATCTATTAAAAGTTTTATTAAATCATTATGTAATCATAATGTTAAAAAATTTAATAGTGTTTATCAACAAATCTACATAAATTTACATTTAGAAAGACTAAATAATAAAGAATATTATTTAGAATTATGATTTTCTAACGTAAATCAGTATCGTGTTTTGGATTTCCATCTAAAAATGAATAGACACGAGCCATTGCCCACTGTTCTTTTGAAAGTTTCATTTTATACGGAGCATTTACATTTTTTTTAAATGTACGTTTCATACGAACAGACGTGGGATTACTTTTGTAAGCACCAATTCCACGATCGTATACTTTTTGTAAAGTAGATAGAGATATTTTAGATATTTTAGATAACTCTTTTAGAGAATAACTTTTTTCTTCTAAATTATATTTCCTAAAGAAATTTAAACGATGAATGGCACCACCTAATTGATTAAATTTGTCAGAACTCAATTGTTCTTCTAAATGATTTGGGGCATCAGCAAAGTCATTAATTTTATTCTTTAATTCTAAATATTTTTGTTTATACTTTAAATATTTTAATTTAAATCCACCTCTTATTTCTTCAGCAGTAATTACTTCCATATATAATATATATATTTAATTAAAAATTAAAATAATATATATATATATGAGTTATTATCAAAAATATTTAAAATACAAAAATAAATATTTAGAATTAAAAAATTCTCAATCAGGAGGAATGAGATTAGCAGAAATAAATAGAATAATTGATACTAGAAGAATTGATAATCATTATAATTCTAATAATCAAGGTATCGTTGAATTACATAATTTATTAAATAGATATAATGATCTTAATTTATTAAAATTTAATATTTTAAATAATCATACCGACCCAGTTGCAGTTGTACCATTTGTACAAACTTTTCCTCCTGATGAACATACAGTTCAATCACAACAAGAAGTTAATGAAATTATTGCGAGATTTACAGCTGCTTCTCTTTCTCAGCCAAATCCAGCTAGAATACGTAATACTTTAACAGAAAATAAAGAAACTTTAAAAAGAATTAATCCAGAAATATCTTCTTTTGAAAAAAAGAAAATACAATTTGCATCAATTGGTAAACCATTAGATGCAGATGATGATAATAAGTATAAACTTAATTTAGAAGAAAGAATTTTAATAACTAGAAATTATGATGATCTTATAATAAATCTTGAAGAAGAATCGAGAAAATTAGCAATTATTAATGAAATAATTAAAAATGATCTTGTTATGGGAATTATAAGATTAAGAAAACAAGTTGCTGATCTAGAAAATGAAATAAATTATTATAGTGAATTAACTCAAGAAATACCCCGAAGAATGAATATTTTTGTTAAAAATTTAATAGGAGAAATTATTACTATATCAGTAGAACCATCCTATAAAATAAAAGATGTTAAATATTTAATATATAAAAAAAGTGATAGTCACCCATCAATTGATTCTCACTATATAGTTTGGGCTGGAAAAAAACTTGAAGATGATAGAACATTATCTGATTATAGTATTAATACTGAATCAACGTTACATTTAGTTCCTAAATTAGGACCACAACCACAACCTAATCCACCTAATCCCGTATTACATCTATAAAAATTAAAATAATAAAGATATATAATACTCATCATTATTGATTATTTCGTGTTTCCCATCAGAACAACTCATCGAAACATCATGGCGTACACTTTTCCGCCCACGGAGGAACTCATGGCGAAGTTTGACGACGATGTCATAATGAGCTTCTTCGTGTCGGAAGGGATCATGCTTCCGATCTGCGAGAACGTCCAGAACAACGCCATGAACTTCGACGACATCAACACGATGATCGACAAGGTTTTCCACGAACATGGGTGGCACGTGAACGTCTTTAAGGGATCGTTTGTGTTGTACAAGAACACCGTGACAGAGGCTCTGATGGAGTTGGCAATCACGCAGTAGAACTAATATTAAATTAATTTATTAATTTAATATTATAAAAATTTTTCTATTCACGCTTTAATATATCCTCCACATATATCTTAACCTTCTTATTTGTACTCTTTCCAGGATATCTATACTTATCATCAGATGATGTAAATTGCATTGTTTCTGCTGCTGGAAACATATTTGATCCAGGTATGAATTGTCCATTTGTCATTACACCAGACATCACAAAATCATATCTATACATTATTCCATCTCCATTTACGATGTTTCCAAAACCATCATCAATGAATAACCATTTCATGAAATCTCCATTTGCTACTGGTGTATTGATTGAATCATCGGGAATTTTATTTAAACCTTCCATTATATACCAACGACATGAATATACTGATATATTTGTTACTGTCCATGGATAAATTAAGGCTGCTGGGAATTGATTGATAAAACTATTGTTTGCATCAACATAACTCTTCACTAAATCAGAATTACTTGTTCCAAATCCCTGTGCATGTACATACTCTGGATGATTTGTTCTTATTTCATCATTTGCAACTACTCTTACACCATTTCCAACATTATCTGAATTAAATAATCTTGATCTTTGAACACCACCAATAATTCCAGGTGTTGCTGGATGATATACATGACCTTCTTGAGAACAAATAACATCATTTACAAAGTAAATATCCCAGTTTTGTAATTTTGCCATTTCTTCAACAGTAATATTTGCTCTAAATGCTCTTGCTTGAACGGCTACAGCATTTGTAAATCCAATTGCTGCTTTATTCGGTATATCAACATTTATTAAATCTCTTAATGTACAAGTTTTGTATCCGGGAATTGATAATACTTGATCTCTGTATGTATTTGGATCACTATACATTGTACTTAATATCTTTTGTGTTGATTCATATGTATTTTGATTTCTGTCTATCTCCGATGAAAAGTCCTTTGCTAAATCATATCCAGTAATTGTTTTAACTGTATCATTTTCGGATGTTACATATTCAACTACACCCCCAACAACAACTGCTAAGATTTCAATTTCTGGCTGTTCTGTAACAATTCCAACTATCTCAATTGCATCTACTAAAATACTTGCCCATAGATCTTTTTTTGAATCTGGAGGATCTGCCGGTTTTTTAGCACTATAAAGTTTTGAATATACCTCGAGAATCATTGTTGTTTGATTCGTATATGTATAAAAATTAAAATCACATATATTTGTTAAATTTTGTTTAATAATTTCAATTTCATCTAAAGTAAATGGAGGAGATGTAGCAATAGGTAAAATTCTAGATGTTTTAACAGGATTTGATCTTTTTCTGCAACAACAACTAAACATTTATATATATTTATTTTATATATAAATGAATTAAAACAAACATATTAAGTCCAATACATCTCTAGAGTATTATCATCTGATACGTTAAATGGAATTCTATTCTTAATATCATCATATTCTTCTATTTTTTTATTTATAAAATCTTTCACCTGATTTAATAATATACCATTATCCGAATAAATGTGAATATTCCATAATTTTCCTCTAATTGTCACCTTACTTTTTATCTTATTATCTGTTTCATATATTTCTATCTGTTGTAATTTCTCCTTTGATAACCAATTTATACTATTATGATCAATAATATCTTCAAAATCTCCAATATTAAATTCCCCTTCATTGTCTCCAGCTACAAAATCAGGTGGAACTGAACCATAATCATCAAGTTTAGTCCATAGATTTAGTAGTTCTTTACCATCATAAATCAGCTTATTTTCATTTCTGTATCCACCTCCAAAATTAATTACATCTCCTCTAGTCATAAATGAGGGATCAAAAATCTTTGTGTAATTTCTATTTGGATATAATGTATTTGAATACTTATATACTCGAGATACTGGATCAAAAATGTAAACTGGTCCCGGTTCATAATATCTATTATTGTTTGTTTTGTATTTACCATTTATAATTGCTTCATAAATGTATATGTGGTCAATATCCTTTTCGTGTAAAATAGGCATATTAAATGTATTATCCATATATTACAATACTTATAATTAATTAGTTAATCAATTTTTTTTATTATATTCTATATTATAAATGCAACAAAATAACCATACCTTTCATATTATTGATCCTTCTCTAAAATCAGCTAGATTATTATATGACTGGGAAAGGTACGAAGTAATTCAAAAACTTAAATTAGATAATATTTATCTTTATTCTATTAGTGTTAAAGATTGGAGATGTGTTGCGATGAATGCTCAAGTCGATGATATAATTTGTTTTAGAAATCATCTAATAAAATTTTACAGAATTGTTATATAATATTTTTTAATTATTCATGGGTGGTGGATCTGTATCTATATGATAAATTAAAAATGTCTTCTTCTCTGTAAAATATCTTTTATTAAGATCATATAATGATTTTCTAAGATAACTAAATCCATACTCTATTTCATCTAATTTATTTAAAGTATTCTCATCACTTATTTGTACATTCTCTAATGACCATTTCATTCTTGTTATTGGTGTTGTGTTTATAATTTCAAATCTATCTACTAATATCAAATAATATTCATAAATAATATAATCAAAATGTTCATATGTAATATTATTAATGTTATTTTCATAATCTATTTTTTTAAAAAAAGACTCTAAATCTGATCTCCTATATACAGGAAGATTACTGTACCAAGAATAAAGATTAAACTCTTTTGTAATTAACTTTAATTTATTATAATCATCTTCTTTATAAAAATTAGCACTTGTACTATTAATAGTATTTAGATAATTATCAGACATTTCACCAGCATAAATTTTTTTATTCTTAAATATATTTTCAATTTTAGTTATTATATTTTCATCTGTAAAATTTTCAATAATTATATCAATTTCACTATCACATAATATTATATAATCATATGTAGAATCTACTAACTTTTTTAATCCCATTAATTTTTTAAAATTTATTGTTCCTCTATTATTTATAGGTCGTGATGTAAGTATAATTGGAATTATATTTCCTTTCATTCGAAAATTTTCATAATCTGATTGATTCGAAAATATTAAAATAATATCAATATAAATATTATTACTATTCAATTTACTTATAAGATTATACAAATGATGATAATGAGGCGGATATGTTGGTATTAAAAATGAATAGTTCTTCTTTATTAAATTAATATCTAAAGATGGTTTAATAGATATATCAGATTTAATAGATATATCAGATTTAATTGACCGCAATGCTAGATGTTTTAAATATATTTCCTTATTCATATATATATCATAAATAAAAAGAATTCCTAAATAAAAATTAATAAATTAATTTTTATTTGAATCTCAGGAGTCAGAGCTCACTTAGAACTCGTCATTTCCACGCGCACGCTTCGTCCCCCGTGTGTTCACAGGAGGTGCGCTGATGTAGTGATTGACCTTCTCGTAGGTGCCGTCAATTGCCATGGTTGAGGCAACTGAGCACGCAATTCCGGGAACCACTGCGAAGGGTCCGAGGAAAGAAGTGTAGGCAGTACACGTTGTGAAGGCGATCGCGCCCGCCTTGTACTTGATGGCGGCATCAACCACAGTACCAACCGCACCGAAGTAATCCCCCTTCTGGAGATTGTCCACGATTTTTGGCGATGCGACGGCTACGGCAACAATCGGTCCCGTGTAGGAAGAGAACCGAACGTCGACCATCTTTGCCATGAAGGCAATCTCGTTGTTGGTCTCGGCATTGATGACGTTAGCCACCGTAGTCTCGAGAACCGAGCCACAGTTCTTGCCGTTGCGGAGGCATGCACCCGCGACGTTGGTAGCGGCAGATGCCGCGCTCGCCATCGATGAGCCGGTTGACGCCGAGGCGCCGAGAATGCTGGCGAGTGTGCCTGCAGGAGGCACGATGCTCGGCGGCATGTTGTTGATGACGGGCGCCGCTTGAAGCTGAAAGCGCGTCATGTCAGCAGGTACGGACATCATATTGGGATCGAGTCCGTGGATGAAGGTGGCCTGCGTGCACAGCAGCACGATTAGGGCGAGCACGGACGAGCGCATTTTGAGCGAAGGAGATGAAGGCGGGAAGGCTGAAAGCAGGAAGGCGAGAATACTGATGTTAATAAATCTTGTTGGGATTTATTTTTTCAATTTTTTTAACATATAATATTTAGTTTAAATTATTATATATAAATCTATAAATAATATACATATATGAAACTCCTTTCAACACTTGTCTTAGCTCTTATATCAATCGTCTCAGCCTCTCACAATGTATCTAATGGATGTATATCTTTTTCTGTCAGTTCTGGAACTGGATGTGCTTGGATGTGCCAATACTGCCAAGATAATTTAAAAACAACAAATTACTATTTCACTGATAATGTATGCACTTACAAAACTGGAGGATGTGTCGGAAATCCAATTGCTGGTAAACAATATACATGCTGCTCTAATTCTCAAGAATTATAAACGATTAGTAATATATATATGAGTTATTATCAAAAGTACTTAAAGTACAAAGCAAAGTATTTAGATTTAAAAAATCAACTTGGAGGTGGAGATGAAGAAAATCTTGATTTCTTTTTAAACTTTAATACAATTGGAAAAAATATTATAGATAAATATCAAAATTTTAGTAATCTTGATTTAATGCTTGGTCCAATTAAACCAATCGGTGCTGGTAGCGCAAATGGTTTCATTAATTTAATTAAATATAAAAATTTAACAGATTCTAAAATTTTTGATACTGTTGTGAAAACAAGTCGTGAAAAAGATGCTGATAATAATTTTTATGAATTTAATGTAGGTAGATGTATCAATATAATTAAACAATATTATCCAAATTTTATATATACATTTTTATATTTTAATCTGTCACCTACGTTAAAATCTATTATAGAACCAAAGGGACAATTAAAAAGAGTTCCATATACCGATATGAATTTTTTTAAACAAAATATAGAACATATAAAAGTCGCAACTAAACCATTAAATGTAGAAATACCTGATATTGTATCGGGTTGTTCTACAAATGATAGAGCATCTGTATTAATTGAAAATATTCCTAATGGAATTAGCTTTGATGAATTAATCATTGATCCAGATTTTAATATAGATTATAATTATAATATTTTTAGTATATTATTTCAAATATATGCAGTATTATTTGCATTAAGAAAAATATACACCCATTATGATTTACATAGTGGTAATGTAATGTTTGTCAAATTACCAAATACTACTAAAATAGTTTATAATATATTTGACAAAGAATTTCAAATCTTTACAAAATTTATACCAGTAATATTAGACTATGGACGTTCTTATATTAATTGTGCAGCATTAGATTCTACATTAATTACTTCAGAAACATATGCTGAAAAAGCATGTAATAGTGATTGTAATCCTTCGAAAGATAAACATACATGTGAGAATAATTCATTAAAATTTTATAAATATAATGATAAATGGTTTGATAATTCTAACTTTTATTTTATTAATCCTAGAGTAAAAAATGAATCTTTTGATTTAAGATTCATTAACAGTATAATGACACAAGATGTAAAAGACTGTGATGTTAAACAAAAATACTTAAAAAATTTTAATATTCAAAATAATCCAGAATGGTTTGATCCAAAAACAAAAAATGTATCATATGGTGTTAATGAATATCCAAGGGAGTCTGGTAAAATTAAAACTTCCACCGATATTATAATATTTTTAATGGTATATTGGGATATAAATTTCTCAACAAGTGTTCCAATAGTTAAAAATATTAATGAAATAAACGAAGTAATTAAAATTAATTGTAATATTGATAAAAAAATAAAATGGAGTTATACAAATAGTCTTCAAATTGCAAAAGATCTTGGAGAAATGCCACCTATACAACCTGTACAGCCTAAACAAGAAATGCCACCTATACAACCTGTACAGCCTAAACAAGAAATGCCACCTATCCAACTCTTAAAAGTAAACCCTATTAAACAAGTATCTCCTGTCAAAAAAGAAACAAATATTACTATGAAAGAATGGAATGATTTAGTAGATACTGCCGAATCATGGAGAAAAGAAGCAATCAAATGTAATCCATCTTTAGCATAAATTAATTTTTATTATAAATTAAACACTCATAAAAGTAGGAAACAATCTATTATGAGCATTTATATTTCCATTCATTGCAGCTTTAAACATTAGGTCATTTCCAACTAAATAATTTTGTTGAACTCCATATCCATTTAGATAACATTCTCCTAGTAAATATTGCGAATCTGGATGATTTTGTTGAGCAGAATAATATAACCATATCGCGGCAGCTTCTTTATTCATTTTTATACCTTCACCATTAAATAAACAATATCCCATTTTATATTGTGCCCTAGAAAGTCCTTGTTGTCCTGCCTTATTAAACCATACAATTGCTTGCTCTTTATCTACTTTTGTTGCACATCCAATTCCATTAAATAAATCATTCCCAATAAAATATTGATATGTTGGATCTGAAAAATAATATGGATTTAATTTAGTCATGTCAAGGTTTTCGTGATTTTCTATTAGAGACATTTTTTGATACATTATGAGGGATAATGTATTAAAATTATTATTTTCAATTTTTTTAGATTCATTTATGAATATAAAAAAATTAGAACGAACTAAAATGAAGTTTCAATTTTTTTAGATTCATTTATGAATATAAAAAAATTAGAACAAACTAAAATGAAGTTTCAATTTTTTTAGATTCATTTATGAATATAAAAAAATTAGAACGAACTAAAATGAAGTTTCAATTTTTTTAGATTCAT
>Ga0136642_1001215_pt1 | contig 11390 bp, 10 predicted proteins | sample LowCatLa1302831Y_FD_115313 | JGI IMG/M metagenome (GOLD analysis project Ga0136642, IMG submission 115313) | Freshwater microbial communities from Lower Cathedral Lake, Yosemite National Park, California, USA - 13028-31Y | ecosystem: Environmental > Aquatic > Freshwater > Lake ... | reverse complement strand
TCCGTAATAGCACCTTCTAAAAACCGAACTTTTCTCGTAATGGGCTTTCTGACCCCCCCCCCTAAATTTTTTTTGAGAAAATGAAGGGGGGAGGTCTTTTTTCCTAAAATCTTAAAAACATAGAGACACTTTCTAAAAAACATCTTCCAAGATTAAGGATATGCCGGAAGCTACAATCCCGTTTTCTACGGACTACCCACTTTATCGATATATTATCAACCCTTTAGCAGACCGTATCTGTTTCATTCATCCGAATATTATCACATTCGTAGGACTCCTTCTCGTAGCCCCCATAGCATGGACAATGTGGACCGCCTCCCCGTTATGGATCGTGGGTGCATGGGTGCTTACCCGGCATTTCATAGATTGCCTCGACGGCGCTGTAGCCCGACGGTGCGAACTCAAATCAGAGTGGGGCGCCATATTTGATATTGTATGTGACACATTCTACATGATAGTCATAGCTGGTATTATATGTTATAGAGCCCTTACAGCAGCCGATATCAATTTGAAAACGGTTATTATCATCAACGCTATGATCATATGGTCATATTCGATGATATGTATTTGCTATGAAAAACTATATGGTATTAAACGACAACCTACGTTTGTTGAGTTAATAGGTCACGATAACGGCGTTATTACGGCATTAATATTAGTGTTCATATACGGATGGGCATATGAGAAGATATAATAGCAAATATTGATTTAAACGGTGATTCACTTTTTCTGAATAAAGTATAGTAGAATAATAAGACCAAATGAATATCAGTGATCGATACATGATCGACAACGGCATCCGGCTCTCATTTGATGAGATTGTGCGAGCCATCCGGGTGACGATCCCGATCTCCAAGCTTCGAAATGGGAGTTTGCCTCTCGGAAAGATGAAGCGCGAAAAACTGATGAACCGTGATGTGATCCAGCTTTTCAGGAATTTGCTTCAAGAGTTGGCTGTGAAATGTGACGGCGTGGCATTCCGGATGAACGCCCGCGACTTACTAGTAGCGTATCTCTTTGCTTACTACGACTTTGACGACACGATGAAGAACGTGGCTCTAGAACTCATCAACTTCCTTCATGATGGGGACATGGACGCAGTCAGTCCTCGGCCATTGGCGAGGGGATCACCACAGCCTTTCGTGACGCGGCTCGGAGTGCTCATCAAGGCCTACGAAGTAGCCTATCTAACATGGAAGCCGATCGACAAAGCGGAGCTGATGGAGGAGATGTGTCGTTTATACTGGGAGTATGAACTTGTGTTTAGGCTGAATGAAGCAAATATGACTTCGGAAGAGGTAAGCGGATTTCGAGCGCAGAAAGAATCGCGCCAGCAATCACTCATCAACGCGATGCAGAGCATCGACGACTTGAAAGCGTTTTCCAGCTTCGCGCCACCGGTTGTGTTCGAATCGTCCACCGTCGAACAAATCAAGCGCACTTTGGCCCTTGCTTTTTGGAACCTCGTGCGCGAGGATATCCAGCAACAGCCACCTATCATGGATCGGATATTCAGCGTGTTTGGGGACATTCGTCAGCATCTCGTCTACATCTGCAGCGAAAATAGTCGCATCATCGAAGAGTTCGACGATATCATGGACCCCCAGTTTGTCGCACAAATCTATCAAGACAGATCCGCCGAATTCTGGACCAGTCGTTGTTCGTTCTTGATTCGTACCCTCGGGGCTCTCGACAGCCAACACATGGAAGCTGTCCACACAGATTGGTGGAAGGCCGTCCGCGATTCGGCTGCCGATGATCATGCTGGAACAATCAATGCATGCATCCATTGCCTGTCTTACTTTATGGATCATATTGAGAAGTTGCATGAGATCGTCAAGGCGGCATGGGCTTTATAAAAACTATTACGATATATGGTGTATGCAAACGCATCAGCCATTATATATGCAGCACCATGTTATTTTCTAATAAAAAACAAAGGATGGAAGATGCTTTCTATTATGCAAAGGTAGCAATGCTAGCATACCAATCACCGTATAATTTTGGCGACGCGGACATCGACCTTCTAAACGGGTCTATTCCGCATTTTATCGATTGCAGGGATTGTCAAGTCCTCGCGTTTCGTAACGGCAACGCAATGGTGTTTGCTTTCCGCGGCGCCGACGCCTGCAACGATATCTACTATAATCTCCACACGCGTCTCATCGAATTGCGAATCTCTGGAGAATCTCGTGGCTATGTGCACACAGGCTTCCTCGATTATTATCACAACGTGCGCGATGATATGATGCGCATTCTTCATGTATACCTCGAAGACTTTGCCATCATGTCAAAAAGCATCGTGTTCATCGGACACAGCCTGGGTGGTGCATCGTGTATGTTGGCCGCCATGGAGTGTGCGATTGCTGTAGCTGACGCGCACGTCTCTTGCTATACTTTCGGGGCACCGCGTGTAGGAAACCGTGCTTTTGTCAGAAGCTACATGAAATACGTGCCAGATAACTATCGCTTTGTCTGTACCCTCGATCCCATCCCTCACCTGCCACCGCCCATCTTTTTCAGACATCCTGGAGGAGCGTATCGGATCGGACCGGCAATGGGGATACGAGCATTCATCACACAGATCATCCTTCTGTTTGTGTTTAGCTCGTGCACGCAACAATGCCTGGTCCATCATGATATACGTAACTACATACGACTTTTGATGCCGAAGCCTCAAAAAATGTTTTCTATATCTAACGAAGAGGATGATACCGATTTTTCCGAACTGCTATTATCAAGCTGCGCATCCTCAACCGTTGACAAGAAGTGAGTCGTCGTCTATCGACATATCGGGGTCCTACATATCACACCATGTCCTCGCAAAGGCGCGCCAAACATGCATTCTAAGCTCAGAGGCGCGTTTCACTTTCAAAGGAGTTCGCGTGGAGCTCGATGTGTTGCATCCGGTGAGGTATTCTGCCCACCAGGTTCAGCGGTTCATTCGATGCTTGAAGATGACGATCGCGACTCTCATGTCTGTTTCTGCAAGAAGGCCTCATGCGCCGTTGCGGGTGCTGTGGATCATGTGCCACGCACCTAAAGAAGTCTCTGCCTCGGGAGTCCTAGGCCCTCACAACGTGAATTCCGGGTATACGTCCTTCGGACACGACAAGCACATCGTCGTTTATCGCAAAGAGGAGGCCGCCAAGGTCCTCGTCCATGAGATGGTCCATTGGTGGGAATATGATGACGAGCTCTTTAACGACCGTGCAGATCACGCAGTCTCATCGTGTCTTCCGAACTGTTCGCTCAAGTATCACATTCGCTCCGCAGTCACGGTGCGTCCTCGAGAGGCGGTGACAGACACGGTCGCGATCCTCGTCTACACAGCCTTCCACATTATGGACAAGGGCACCGCAGCAGCGGCATTTGCTGGCGCCTACACAAAGGCCCTTGCAGTACAAAGACGCCATATTCTCTATCAGGCGTCAAAAGTTCTCCATCTCCAAGGCTTCCGTTCGATGAAGGAGCTATATAATCGTACGTTCATCGAAGAGAGCCATGTGTTTTCGTATTACGTGATCAAGGCGGCGATGATGTACGACTTGGCAAAACTCATGCCGGTGCTGAAAAAAAGAAGTTCGGATGCAACGGCTGCTTACATGGGTGCGAGTCTCGCAGACCCTGGCTTCGTAGCGGCAATTGATCATTGCCTGGTTACATGTAGCTGGAAAGGCGCCGAATTCAAGACAATGCGGATGAGTCGGTTTTAAGATGAGGATGCCACATGGGGGATGCCACGGCACTTTCAGTGCCTAACGCTCACTATTGATGGTTTGTTTTGATGACAAAAATATATGTAGATCATATATCTATGCCCCGACGAAAGTTGCCTGAGTCGCAGCCCGAATATACACAGACATTCTACGAAATCAAAACGCACCCATACACATTTCATGCGATCGTCTATGAAAATCACGACAGAGGCCAGACATTTATTCGCTTTGGCGGGAAGAAAGCTTGTGTACATTTGTCTATCTATAAAGGTGAGCCCAATCCCTATTTGATGGGACTTGGTCGCGGGCATGAGTGTTCCATGAGTGATGAGCCTCCGCGTGCCGACACTGTAAGGCTCTTGAAAGCCGCGCTCGTGTTTATGTACGAGATATTCACAGATAGACACTTGAGCGACACTCAGCTCAAAGATACGAGCAGTATATCGTGCAGTTCAGATGTCATGGTCAATTTGATGGCATTGTATTTAGGAAAGCATTTGCAGTCATGGTATCAGGCAAAGTTTGGAGCTGAACTCGATTCGAGTTCTGAGGGTTTGCAATCAGGACTTGCACGATTACAAGATCCATCAGAGAAGGCTGCAATGACATTCCCCGATTTTGTCAAAAGATGGTTGAAACCACATATACAAAGTAGCCGTCGATTGCAAAAAATAATCGAGTTGATAGAGCCTTATTATCAGCGTACACATACGTTACATGAGTTTATGGCGAGCCTCGATGAATATGATTGTGAGGTATTTGATGGCTGGTTAGAGGCGCTAGTCATGAGCTTGTTCTCTACAGACCTGAGATCATCATTGTGGAGAATAACCATGGAGCGAGTTAACGCGTTTCCGCGAGTGACAATACGTCCCATCGACGAAAAACCAGCATTTCCAGGATTTGTCTCTCAAGGTGGTGGTGGAGGAAGTAGCACTTGGGATGCCAACATGAAAAACGAGGCGAGACAACACAGGAAGAGCGGTCCTTTGCCAGTCTGTTATACGTCTATTTGAACCACCCGCCAACCGTCTCCTCGACTCCGTGAACAGCTGACCCCATCGCTCCTATACCGATCCCAGCAATCTCACCGACCCCCTCAGCTGCAGCAACCGTCTTGAAGCGATTTACAATGTAGTAATTATACCATGCTCCACCAAGGATGAGAATGGCAAAGCCGATTAAGATCAACCCCAATGCCCAAGATGATAGTTGGTTTACACTCGCGTTATTAGGATTCACAGGATCGTAATTCACAGTGATGGTTTGCCCAACAGAGTGCATAGCATCAGATGTCTGTACAACTGGTGTGTAGGTGACACCATTCACAGAAAATGACACTGTTACAGTGCATGTTGTTATTTTTTTATCCACACTGCATCCAGACACAGCAGTAATGAGTGCCTGGGTTGTCATTGTTGTTGGTTTCTGGATAAGTGCAGAAACGCCGAACACAAACATGATGAGCGCGACGATAGCGGAAATGACGAGCGTACAAGCCGAGGTAAATCGAGCAAATGCCCCGGCATCTTCGAGGGCCGAATTCATATCTAGACCCCCTTTTTGTAAACGTCGAGAGGAGGGCATGAATGGTTTAATTTACTGTAAGAATTATATTTCGTTTTTGTAATATGACGTCGACGGGCATCTTTATTTTTCGCCGAGATCTCCGCCTCGATGATAACCACGGGCTCGCCGAGCTGGCCAAGGTAGTCGACACGATCGTCCCGGTGTTCTTTTTGGACACGTATCAGATCGTCAAGGCCGAACACAACAAGCACTACTTCAGCAACAACGCCGTCCAGTTCATGTGCGAGAGCCTGGTCGATCTCGATGCGCAGCTGCGCGCCCATGGAGGCGGCTCCGCATTGCAGTTGTACTATGGCGACCCTAAGGTCTCTCTCAAAGCCCTCATCAAGAAATACAAGCCCACGCACGTGGCGTGGAATGCCGATTACTCTGCCTATGCCATCGCTCGAGACACCGCTATGGAAGAAGTATGCAAGGCAGCAGCCGCGACTCCGGTCGTCTGTCACTCGGACTTTACACTGCGTCCTATGGAAGATAACCTGAGCGGAGCCGGGGGCGGCTTTAAGCAGTTCGGCGCTTTTTATAAACGTGCCTCTCGTCAGAAGCCTATGGAGCCCGTGCCTTTTTCTGGGGCCGCGTTTATCAAAGGCTCGAAAAGCCCCTTCTCCCCGAAATCCCTAAAGCGCTTTTACACACCCAACCCGCAGATCGCTCAACACGGTGGTCGCACAATCGCGCTCAAGAAGCTGCACGATGTCAGCCTCTTCCGAGAGTATACTGCCAAGCGCGACCAGCTCGATTATAACACGACGAATCTCTCAGCGGCTCTAAACTTCGGGTGCGTCAGCATCCGCGAGGCCTACTACGGAATCCGCAAGGCCATCCAGGACTCAGAAGCCTTGACGCGGCAGCTGTATTGGCGCGACTTCTATCTTCAGGCGGCTCGCTACCTGCCATACGCAACCGACTACAAGCGCCTTATGGATGAGCGCTACGAACGCATCCCTTGGCGCAACGGCAAAGCCGATTGGGAACAACTCATTGCCTCTAAGACAGGTTTCTTGCTCATCGACGCGGCAATGCAGGAGATGCAACAGACGGGCTTCATGCACAACCGCGCCCGTATGCTGGTGGTTATCTTTTGGACGAAGTACTTATTGATTCACATTCTTCATCCACAATATGGTAGCCAAGTGAACTACTCCAGATTCTTGGTAGACGCAGTCGGGCCGTCGCAGAACAAGCTGAATCATCATTGGGCCGTCGACATGGACTTTCCTGGGAAGAAGTTTTCGGCCCCGGGCGCGCCTCTGTCGGGTCGCCCTATGGACGTTTCGAACAAGATGATCAAGAAATGGGACCCCCAAGGAGCGTACATCCACAAGTGGCTGCCGCATTTAAAGGATGTCCCGGTTAAGGAACTCGCTCGATGGGACGGCTCATCTACTCTGCATCCGGGGCCGATGTTCGATCCGAAAAAAAAATATGGCGAATGGATTGAGGCATGCAAGATATAAAATTATGTTTGGTTAATATAATACATTTCATAGAGGATGGCAGCAGCTATAGAATCTCCATGTAAGATGATACAAACATTTGAAACCCTGGAAACAACCCTTTTTGAATCTCGAAAAGTCGGGGATATGGGTGAAAGAGTTCTCTTTATAGAAATAAATAAAGAAACTCTGAGTAACAAGGTGGATATAGATCTATATTGGTTAACAAATTGGAAAGAATTTAGTGCACTATTTTCAGAACAAGCGAATGGTGCAAAAGACACATACGTGTCTTCGTTAAATAAAATTAACAGTCTGTTGGATTCAGCTTTGTTTACTAGGGATCTATCAACAGCAAATACACAATTAGATACATTAAATAATACATACCTGACACACATTCAGTTTTACTACCTGGTAGCTGCCATGGCAATGTTTAGTGTTTCGAGGAGGTCATTTGTCATTTGGATGTATTGCAATGTCAACCCCGCAGTGGTAGCGGCATCTGTTCTAGATACAGCTTCAGCTCCAGCTTCATCTCTCGCTTCATCTCCAGCTTCTGCATCTCCAGCTCCAGCTTCAGCTTCATCTTTAGCTCCAGCTTCATCTTCAGCTCCAGCTGCATCTCCAGCTTCAGCTTCATCTGGAGAGGAGGGAGAGAAGATAGAGGAGGAAGAGGGAACGATAGATGCACCTGCATTACCTAAGCAAGATGACACCAATGATAAATTGCTAAAACAAATGCAAGACAATTTTGAAAAAGCAATGGCGTTGCTTCAAAATGTAACGACGGCTTTTGCTACGACTGTAAATGATATAAAAGAAGGGGGGCGCCGCAAACAAAAGGGAGGTCTCCCTAGAGGTACAGACCCTGATTATGTTGTAATTACCAACAAATACAATGAAGCAAAACAACAGTATGAAATGGCTATGCATTTGTTGCGTGAATTTAACAATGCTCTAAATAGTGCGAAAGTTGAGCTATATAAAAAAATCAATATCATTTGCCCTACTCCTGGCGGACGTCGTATCATAAAGGGTGGGGGCGAGAAAGAGACTGCTGCTAGTTTACAAACAGTGATTGGCGCTATTGTCTCTACAGAGTTGCCATTTGGCACTGTGGCTCCTTTTGCTAAAAAGATCTTAGACAGTTTAGGTGTTGTTACCGCTTTGTTGAATATTTCTTCTGATAGCGATGATGTCGAGAAAAAAATGACTGAAATATATATCAATCAAAAACTCGTTGACATTCAAGAAATAAAGAAAAATATGACGAGTACGTTTACAATAGATGTTCTTAAAAAAACACGAGATTGGATGAAAAATAATCGCGAAGAGTATGCATCTGATAAAAAAGGTAAATTATTTGGTATGCCTTTTCAAGATTTACAAAATAAGCAACTTGAACTTATTGACAATTTTGGCGAAGGAATAAGATTGCCTGGATTGTGCAAAGAATCCACAACTAATACCCCAAAAATAATAGACTGTAGCATAACGCCATTACAAAGGAATTACGAAGAACTTTTAGTCACATTATATTTGTTAGTTGGGACAAATGACACTACTGAATATCCAATAAAGAAGTTTGAAGATATGGTAAACCTTTTTAAGCCCTACGATAAAACATACAACTTGCATAGCTTATTTGATCGGTTACACGAATATGCCCAAATGTTGGCAAATGCAGCAAGTGATAAAAACCTTGGACGAACTGTTATAAATTTGTGGGGGATTGGGAAATCGGGGAAAAGTGAATACGATGAATGGAAAACAGGGGGGAAAAAGTATCTTGAGTTTATTATTTATACTAATGACAACACAGCACAAACCGTTGAGAAAGTTGTACATGCTATGCGGGCCAAGGCAGCCAAGACAGTACCATCAACAGAAAAAGCAGCACCACCTGCTGCAGCACCACCATCAGCAGCAGCAGCACCAGCAGCACTACCTGAAACACCACCATCAGCAGCAATACCACCACCAGCAGCATCAACTCCGGGAGGAGAACTAGCGACCTTTGTCATCCTCGTCCCCAAAGTCGACCCAACAGGAGGAGGGGGACGCCGTAAATCTTCCTCTAAAAAGAACTTAAAGCCTTCTCGCCATAGTACTACACCGAAATCGAAAAAATGAGCGACGCCCAACGTGTACGGAACATGGCCGCGAATATGCAGGCCGCCGCTGCCCAGAACGCAAACACCTTCGATTACAACCTGATCAATTCCATCGTCGAACAGCATCAGTCAGCCGAGAGCATCGACAACGCACTCCTCGAAGATTTCAAGAACCAAGTCAAGATCTGGTGGGAACTCGACACCGCAATCAAGCGCCTCCAGATCGCCGTGCGCGAGCGCAAGAAGGCCCAGAACGTGATGAACTCTAAGATCCTCGACTTCATGCGCCGCCACAACATCGAGGATCTGAACACGAAGGACGGCGTGCTCCGCTACAAGGCGACGTACGTGAAGGCGCCGCTATCGCAAAAAGGAATCAAGGACAAGCTGAGCGAGTACTTCGAGCGCGACCCGAACGCGATGAACATCTTGCGCAAGGTCTTCGAGGAGCGTGACAAGGTCGAAAAGGTGACGCTGCGTCGCATCAAGATGTAATGTTGGTGGGGACATCCCACCATTAGGCGAACGCTCCACATAACACGTCGTGAAGCGACCAATTAGCACGAAGCTACTTGGAATCAAAAAGCATTTTTGCTAGGACATCATACGTTTATTTTTTGGTAATAGCTGTACATGTCGTGCATTTATTTGGTTCAATCCCCATTCTTTCTCTGACTTCAGGGTGTCGTAAATCGCAAGTATTTATTTTCATCGCTAAGATCTCTTTGCGTAGAGCCTGAGAATCCGTTCGCTTGGTTACCGCGAAGTCCCAATACAGTTTCAATGGTGCGATCTGTACAGTCGGATCTACAAACTGTACCCAAGGGCTTTCTATAATGTGAAACTCGTACTCTTTTTCTCCATTGACGTAATCAATGATGGGATGGAGGAATGCACAGTTATGACTGTCACGTGGATGCAAGTATTCTTGTTGATAGAAGCTCCAGTCGAAATCACGTGCAAATCCGAGACGCACCGTCCATGATCTTTCAAAGCAACGCTGCTGGGCAAAGTCCACGCGCACGTCCTCGTAATAATCAATTTCCCCGTTCTCTAAAAATACACAGCAGTCCCCAAAGTACTCGTATCGCAACTGCATACATGAACTGTTATTGATGCGCTCGATCATATGTTCTATACACTGCTCATAGCTCATCCGCTGAGGTGTAATTTGTTCAAACAAAGTTCGTGCTAAGTAGCGGATGTTATAACGGAAGCCATGGATAAACCCAGAACTCCCTTTTTTGTAATCATGAGATTGCATCAGGGTGCCAATGAAATAGAGTCCTGGGACATTTACGCTTTCATACCCAGACGTCAGTACTGGGAATCCTTTTTCGACTTGAGGAATAACCGATTCGTCGAAAGGGGCATCATTGAACCGGAACCCCCCACAATAAACGATCGCATCAATCCCGTTTCCTCTTTTGGACCATTGGATGAGTTCGTTTTGCAAATGCATATTGACCTGTCCGAAAAACGCATTTGTTTTTTCCCCAAAAGGAGAGTTTTCTGGTGGGTTATACATTACATTATTGATCTTTAGGAAGAAGGTGTCTAGCAGACTCATATTATTCGACCTCAGAAATCCAGGGTAATGTTGACGCCATGCGACCTTTGCAGGTCCACATATCGCGATGCTTGCGGAATACTTGTTGATGTATTCAGCTGCCTCGAAGCCTGCATTGCCTGTCCCTACGACACAAACATGCTTGTTTTTGAAGCTATCGCCGTCATCGTCCATTGGAAAATTTTTATATGTATACAGTTTTGCATTGAACTCTGAAGCTAAAATTGTCAAGTATTCAGGGATATCTTTAGGAACGACACCTGCGCCATAGAACAGGCGCTGGCACTGATACGTTTCTCCTGTAGTGGTTATTTCGAAATCTGCTGTCGCATCAGCAGACCGAGAAATTTTTGTGACAGCGCAGTTGAATGCCACATGCTGACTCACACCATATGTGTCTGCAAAATCTTGCAAGTACGCACGTAAACACATAGTAGATGGAAAGACATCTTCTGAATACTTCGTGAAGCGAAACTCCGGATCTCCGCCATCGTTGAGGAGAGAATTCCAATCAAAACGCAGCTTAAACTCTGAGGACGCTGTCTCGCCACAATAACGCTTGTTCACGGAGATAAGCTTGCCTTTGCGTGGAAAAGTCGTAAAGAAAGCGCCCATGTGGTCTGATTTTTCTAGAATGACATATGGTTCATTCGCCTGCTGAAGGTAGTACGCCATCTGGATGCCAGCGGGTCCCGCTCCCACGATGACATTCTTAAAAAAAACCACCATTTCTATCTACGTAGACTTTAATTCTTAAATCACTTCATGCTATTTATTTCCGTTTTGGTTTTTCGTATGAGAAAGCTTCTGGGGGCGGCAAGTGATGTGGCCCGTGTGGCTGTCCCGAAGGATGCCCCTGTGGCTGTCCCGAAGGATGCCCCTGTGGCTGTCCCGAAGGATGCCCCTGTGGCTGTCCCGAAGGATGCCCCTGTGGCTGTCCCGAAGGATGCCCCTGTGG
>Ga0136642_1001214_pt1 | contig 11400 bp, 12 predicted proteins | sample LowCatLa1302831Y_FD_115313 | JGI IMG/M metagenome (GOLD analysis project Ga0136642, IMG submission 115313) | Freshwater microbial communities from Lower Cathedral Lake, Yosemite National Park, California, USA - 13028-31Y | ecosystem: Environmental > Aquatic > Freshwater > Lake ... | reverse complement strand
TCGGTTGATCAAGCAATTGCAGCGGGAATTGCCGTGGTTCGCGCTACCAGAACTGGGGCAGGTATTGTGCGGCCCAACATACCTGCTAAAGATCCTGAAGGGTGTATGGCTGCGGGAACCTTATCTCCGCCTAAAGCAAGGATTGCGCTACAGCTGGCACTAAATGCCGCAAAAGGGAGTTCGGTGAAGGATGAGTCTCCGCCCCCAAGATGGCAAGCGTTCTTCGCACCACAGACCTATCAAGACTTTGCAAATACCTAAGCTTAATACGAACTAAGCGAACTACTATCGGTTTTGTAATAACTCATCAATAAAAATTTGATAACGCTGGGTCTTGGGTTTATTAATATCTTCCGCATTAACGTATTCAATCGATGTTTTTCCGCCGATAAACGCTTTGGGCAAAATCATAACTCTTGCAAACGCGGAAGCCAATACTTTATCGGTTTCTGCATAAACCGGGTCAGGCCCAGCCTCAAACCAGGCGCCCTGGGGTTGATAAGCATGGATATTACCCATTGTATGAATTTGTATAGAGCCAAATAGTAAGCAGCGAATACCGCCGCCCTGATGTTTATGGGTCAGGGCCTCTCCCTGCGGAGGAAAGTCAACCCGATCGCAGCGAAGAATATATTGAGATAAATCACCTAATGCTATTTTGGCTGCTAAGAGTAAGGTACTTTGCGCGGATCGAATTTCATTGGGGCTATCGACTTCATCAACAAGCTCCCAGCGCAACACGGTTGCTTCAGCGTTCCCACCGCTTAAGGTAAATAATTCTGGAATAGATATAGCACTATTTTGGGAGAGGGTGAGACTCGTGGAAACACCATTTTTAATGGCTAAACTACCCTCAATAATATATAAAGCCCGAGCATGGGTTTTTTTTAACTCCAGTGGAGCTGACTTTGCAGTTAGCCGATCAAGATAAAGTCGTAATTCGTAATTCATTTTGCAGCTGTCAATTGTTGTTGAAGCCAATCTGCAAAAAAGGGCGCAGGCTTTAAGATGCGAGTGTCTTGCACTAATATCAGGGGCCTTATTTTAGGCAGATAGGCCTGCCAATGGGGGTCAGCGGCTAAAACGCCCCGTCTTTTTTCTCGCTCTGAAGCATCTACGTAGGCCCACAAGTGAATCACGGTATTTTGCGGTCCAGTATCTACGGTGTAATAACCCACATTACAGCCCAATATTTTTAACTGAATTGCACGACCTTCTTCTTCATAGAGCTTAAGGTACTCGGCAACTTTGCCGTGATGTAGTGTATAGATTCGCTCTTCAACAATCATTTACATTCCTTTTTAATTTATTTATCATTACCGCTTAATTAAATCCATACCGCTATTTTGTAATGGCACTACTGCCGCGGGAGAAGTCAAAAATTGAATTAATTTTTTAGCTGCTTCAACCTGTGTAGAGTCTTTCGTAATAGCAATTGCAAATATCTGCAAAAGCTGAATTTCATTTGGTAGGCGCCCAATAAAATCGATGCCTGCAACGTTGACTAGCTCACTACTCGGTTGAATTGCCATAGCAGCTTCCCTTGCAGCCAATAGTGAGGTTGCTTGACTACCACGTTCGGTTATTTTTACCGAAATTTGTTTGGCGACTCCCAGCTTTGGAAATAGCTCAGTTGTGAGATAAATACCGCTCGTACTCCCTGGGACAACAATCGAGTTAGCCTTTACTAAAGCTTGGGTAAAGGCAGCGACAGTACTGATGTCGGGCCTGTTAGATCCTAAGGGAACTGCTGCACCTAAGGGTGCAATGGCCAGGTCAGTATCTGTGCCGGGCATAATTCTCCCCAACGCAACTAATTCTGCCAGTCCTTCACGGGAGAGGATGACCACATCGACAGAGGCGCCTGCCTCTAATTGCGCTTTGATGGTTTTTGGCCCTGCGCCTTGAGATGCTCCGGATAGGGTTTTTACTGAGATGCCAGTATTTTTTTCAAATTGGGGCAACATTTGCTGGTAGGGACCACTAAATCCACCGGAAATAATTACTTGCAGTTGTGCCATAGAAGAGGTGCTAAATAGAATTGCGAAGATAGTAAAGTAAATAAATTTCAAGGATATGCCCCATCTTTATGCTGCGGAAGATAACTTATCTTCTTAGCTAATGAAAGTATATTATTTTTAGCTTGAGGGCGGTAAATTTGCGCCAATTGAGGTGTAAGCTCTTAAAATGGAGTCGTCTTTTAGATTTAATCCCTTCTAGTGGTATCTACCGAATATCAATTTAGCGCAGTCTGCTATATGCTTTTGTTCAGGGCAAATCATTCTTACATCTGACGCATTCCATATTCAATGAGCAAGACTAAAAATATCCTCATCTCCGGGGGAAGTGGCGGCATAGGCAGAGCTATTGCCCGAAGAGTAATTGAGGATGGCTATCACGTTATTAATATTGATCAAGTGCCTCCAAAACTATTACTTGTTGGTGAAACATTTCATCAGGTTGACTTAACTAATGCCCAAGTGACTCAGCAATTGATCGAAAATATTCTCAAAACTACCAGCATATTGCGTTTAGTAAATAATGCGGGAATTATTCGTCCTGCTGCTCTAGAGAATGTCAGTCTCGATGACTTTGATGCTGTAATGAATTTAAACCTCCGGGCGCCGATGCTGCTAGCACAAAGTCTTATGCCGGCGATGCGCACTGCCAAATTTGGACGCATTATTAATATTGCTAGTAGGGCTGCACTTGGTAAAGAGGAGCGTACGGCTTATGCCGCCAGCAAGGCGGGGCTACTGGGAATGACGCGTACCTGGGCGCTTGAAATGGCGTCCTTTGGTATTACGGTGAATGCAATCGGCCCGGGGCCAATAGCCACTGAATTATTTACCTCTGGTAATCATCCTGATCACCCTAAGACGAAAAAAATTATTGCTAATATTCCAGTACAGCGAATGGGCGAGCCAGAAGATGTGGCACACGCCGTTGCTTTATTTATGGATGACCGCGCTGGCTTTATCACTGGTCAAGTACTTTATGTTTGCGGTGGCATTACCGTTGGCCTGAGTAGCACAGCTTAACAAGCTTAATTACAAAGCCATAATAAAGAAAACTAGGCCCTTACTTATTTTTAATGAATATTAATGATTAACCACGAGGTATGTAGATGATGGAAATAAATATTGCTGCAGAAGGCGAACGCCTCTATCGTCAGCTTTTAGCTGAAATTACTGCTTGTAATTGGCCGGCTGTAGAAGCGATGTTTGCGCCCGGATTTCAATCAGTTCATTCTGATGGAGCCCGCGATAGAGCTACCGAGATTCAAATGATTAAAAATGAAAAGATTGGTAAATGTACAGTGAGCGATTTCAAGGTAACGCAGGCAGATGATTGTCTAGTTGTCACAAATATGCTGGCGGTTGAAGAAACTATTGACGGCAAAAGACTTCCAGCTAAATCTTTTGCGCGTCTTAGTGTTTGGAAGCAAAATCAAGGTATTTGGCAGATGATTACTATCGCCAATTTAAGAGCACTTTAATTCGGTTTAGTGCACGTCTCTGGTTTAATTTGATCAGGTTTTTCTTGGCCCAGATAAACCCCAATAATTTTTGTTGGTTGATTACCCACGGCTTGAGCAATATGGCACCATTCTATTGCCTCTATGTATGCCGCTCCAGCTTTAAAGGTGTGCTTACCTTTGCTGCCGTAGTCAACGATCATTTCGCCGGACACCACGTATACAAATAATGGTACCGCATGTTTATGAAGGGAAGTTTTTTTACCTACCGGTATATCAATGTTGAAAGCATTAATTAATGGTGTGCCACTCGGATATTTAAAGGACTGACCTAAAATGGTTTTAGGGCCATCTACTAAAGGAATGACCGTGGCTTCGATGTTTTCATAGGGCACTTCTCCGCTTACGTGTGAGACAGCGATAGCGTGCCCAGTTAAAGCAAACAGACTAAGGGTAATAACGTGTTTTAGCAAACGGTGATGGCTGAAAAAAAGTGTCATTTTATGCTTTCCGATATGTTTTAATAGTTAGAACTATATTCTATAGGATAGAGCAATAATGGCAAGTAAAGCGATGGCTCCTAAGGGGGGCGAGGCGCCCAAAAAGGCGTGAACCAAGTTCTGATTAGCGAGGTGGGCCCACGCGATGGTTTGCAATCGATTCAATCGATTATGCCTACCGCCGATAAATGCCGTTGGATCGATGCACTGTATCTAGCCGGATTACGTGAAATTGAAGTTGGTTCCTTTGTGCCGCCAAAATTATTGCCACAAATGGCAGATACCGCTACAGTGGTTAAGCATGCCCTTACTCTTTCTGGGCTAACGGTTATGGCATTAGCACCCAATCTCAAGGGGGCTGAAGCTGCTATTTTGGCGGGAGTTCATAAGGTAACGATTCCAGTGTCCGCTAGTGAAGCTCATTCATGGGCTAACGTTCGCAAAACTCGAGCCGAGATGATTACCGAAGTGGCCCGTATTGTGCGCTATCGCAATGAAAATGCCCCGCAAGTAAAAATTGAAGCTGGAGTTGCTACTGCATTTGGCTGCACTATACAGGGCATAGTGCCCGAAGATGAAGTGATCAGACTTGCGGTAGAGCTGATTAATGTGGGAGTAGATGAATCAGGTCTCTCTGACACCACTGGTTACGCGAATCCGGCCTAAGTTAAACGCTTATTTCGCAGATTACATCTTGAAATTGGGGATAAAGCTGGTGCGGCGCATTTACATAATACCCGCGGCTTAGGTTTAGCAAATTGCTTAGCCGCATATGAAGAAGGAGTCACTTCCTTTGACGCTTCGATGGGTGGATTGGGCGGCTGCCCTTTTGCTCCTGGAGCCTCGGGAAATGTCGTGACAGAAGATTTAGTTTTTATGTTTGAGGCCATGGGTGCAGTAACCGGGATTAATCTCGAGCTGTTATTTGCTGCCCGTAAACCCTTACAGCTAGGGCTCCCGGTAGAAACTATTTATGGCATGGTGCCCGAAGCAGGCCTTCCCAAGGGATTTCAGTTGACATCATGAGCGCCACCAACTTACCCTACGCAGGAATTCGTGTAGTGGAATTTACACATATGGTCATGGGACCTACATGTGGAATGATTCTGGCTGATTTAGGGGCCGAGGTTATTAAAGTCGAACCAATTGACGGCGATAAAACACGTAGGCTATTAGGTTCAGGGGCAGGTTTTTTTCCAATGTTTAATCGCAATAAAAAAAGTATTGCAGTTGATATGAATACCCCAGCGGGTATTGATTTGGTGAAAAAATTAATTGCTAGCGCTGATATCTTGAGTGAAAACTTTAGGCCTAGTACGATGCAAAAATTGGGCTTAGATTATGCAACTCTGAAGAAAACGAATCCCAAATTAATTTATGTCTCTTTAAAAGGATTTTTACCGGGCCCCTACGATCATCGCACTGCCTTAGATGAAGTGGTGCAAATGATGGGTGGTTTGGCTTATATGACCGGAACCGAAGACCGCCCTCTCAGGGCAGGTACTTCTGTAAACGATATTATGGGTGGGATTTTTGGGGTAATTGGCGCTATGGCCGCATTACGGCAAAGAGATATCACCGGTATTGGACAAGAAGTACAAAGCGCCTTATTTGAAAATAATATTTTATTAGTGGGTCAGCATATGCTGCAATATGCTGTCACTGGTTATGCGGCTAAACCGATGCCTAGTCGAATCTCTGCTTGGGCAATCTACGATGTATTTGAAGTGGCGAATGGAGAAAAATTATTTTTAGCGGTAGTGTCTGATACCCAATGGAAAATATTTTGTGATGCTTTTGGCTTTAATGATCTTTTTAGTGACGCCGCTTTAAAAACCAATAATCAACGTGTTGAAAACCGTTCGACCTTAATTCCTGAGGTGAGTAAGCGCCTATCTCAATTTAGTGCTGCAAAAATTATTGAAATTTTTGAGTCCCATGGTTTGCCTTTTGCCCCAATTACTAGACCAGATCAATTATTTGCGGATCCGCATTTACTTGCCACTGGCGGCTTAGCTAAAATTAAACTGACAGACGGTCCAAACGCTGGTCAAGCAACAGCTGTTCCGCTTTTGCCATTAATGATTGACGGCAAGCGCTTAGGGGTGCGCAGTAACCCACCAGTATCCGGAGAGCATTCACAAGAAATTCTACAGGCCTTAGGGTACAGCGAGGATGCAATTACACAGTTAATAACTAATAAAATAATCTACTTTTCATCATAGAAAATCGGTAGGAATTATAAAAAATTACCATACCGACTCTTTGCCTGGAGTTGAGGTAATTTGATGAATACTTAAATCAGCGCCAGCATGCTCTTCTTCAGGACTTAGTTTTAGTCCCATCGTCCGTTTCAGAACGCCATACACAATAAACCCACCAACAAGTGCGATTGTTACCCCAAGGGCTGAACCAATTAACTGCGCCGAGAAGGAAATACCACCCATTCCACCTAAAAATTTTTGACCAAAGATGCCAGCAGCTAGTCCGCCCCAAAGGCCACATAAGCCATGTAAGGGCCACACTCCCAGTACATCATCAATACGCCAGCGATTTTGTTCTAAGGTAAAGACTTTGACAAAGAGTGCGCCAGCAACAAGCCCAACGACGAGGGCGCCCACAGGATGCATTAAATCTGAGCCCGCACAAACTGCAACTAAACCCGCTAATGGTCCGTTATAGGCGAAGCCAGGATCATTTTTACCGACCAGCCACGCAGCTAGCGTGCCACCAACCATAGCCATCAGGGAGTTCATTGCTACTAGGCCGCTCATCTTATCAATGGTTTGTGCGCTCATTACATTAAAGCCAAACCAGCCCACTGTCAGAATCCACGCGCCTAAGGCGAGAAATGGAATACTCGAGGGCGGATGCGCTGAGACCTTGCCATCCTTGTTGTACCGACCATAACGCGCACCTAATAAAATAATTGCCGGTAAGGCGATCCAACCGCCAACTGCATGTACGACGATTGAACCTGCGAAATCATGAAATTCTTCGCCAGTTAAGCCTTTAATCCAGGCTTGAATGCCGTAGTTTTGATTCCAAACAATACCTTCAAAAAAAGGATAAAGAAAACCAACCAAAATAAATGTGGCAATTAATTGTGGATTGAATTTAGCGCGCTCGGCAATACCGCCAGAAACAATCGCGGGAATCGCTGCAGCAAAGGTAAGCAAGAAGAAGAATTTAACTAATTCAAAGCCACTTTTTTGCGATAAGACAGTAGCTGAGTCCCAAAAGCCAATACCGTAAGCTAGCCCATAGCCAATAAAAAAATAGGCAATCGTCGAGACAGCAAAATCAATCAAAATTTTGACTAAGGCATTAACTTGGTTTTTTTCACGTACAGTGCCAAGCTCTAAAAAAGCAAAGCCCGCATGCATGGCTAAAACCATGATTGCGCCTAACATAATAAAAAGCGCATCGATTGCCGGCTTTAGGTTTTCCATATTCCCCTCTTTTTATAATAATATTGAGCGCTAATATAAACTAATTTTTAGGTCAACCTGGGGAGGCATCGGTTGAACGCTGGCCGAGCAAGCATTACGTGCTATAGCGAATACTGCAAGCCAAAGCCGAGTATTTAAGGTTTAAGCGTTGCCAAGAAGCTTTTAATGACTTGATTTTGTAAGTCGTTTTCTTCTTTGGTGGCACCCGCACCAGAGTAGTGTCCCATTGGCATACGTTCATTAATTGCAATATATTTAGCATTTGGAATGAGCTTGGCAGTTTTTAGGGCGTCTGCTTCTGGATTAAGCAAGTCGCCGGTGCCGGCAAGTATGAGGGTTTTCGCTTTAATCGAACGGAGTGCTGCAGCAGTATCACCATTAAAGCCAGCAGTTTGACCAACATCGTGACGATCGTATGCGCGCGACTGCCAAATCCAATCATTCGCATCCATTCTCTTCCAGCCTGCATCTTGCACTTTACGCAGCGCTTCAATTTCAGCTTCAGGAGAGTTAACTAATTGATTTTGGTAAGCAGGGGTGCGCACAATGACGCCGCTAAGCCAGCCAGACCATAGTCGCATTCCTGCTTCTAGCGGCTTATCGTATTGACCATCGCGATAATTTGGGTCGGTCATAATGCTTTGGCGTAGCATTTCTAAAACGCCCGTGGTCCATGGCGGTGTTTTGGCAAGCGGCACAATGGGAATAATTGCTTGCATAGCATAAGGATAGGAAACGCCCCATTGCAAAGCTTGCATGCCACCCATTGAAGCACCGATGACGGCCACCAATTTAGTAATACCAAAATAATCGCTAACCAGACGATATTGCGAGTTCACCATATCGCGAATATTAAATTCAGGAAAACTCGTATTTGGTTGTAATTTACTATTCGATGGGGAGGTTGTGAGGCCATTACCAATGGCATCGGTAGAAATAATGAAATATTTTTCAGGGTCAAGCGCCTTGCCTGGACCAATTAAATAATCGAGGCGATGATGGTTGCCACCAATGGCTGTGACCACCAAAATTGCGTTACTTTTATCTTTATTTAAGGTGCCTTGCGTGGTGTAGCTTAAAGAGAACACGCGTATAAATGCACCATTTTCGAGGGGCAAATTTCCTTCGGGATATTGCTGATGCTCGGGTTCATTGGCGCGATGGGCAAAGGCGGTGAATGAAATGCAGCAAAGCATGCAGCTGATGCCATATAAAATTACTTTCACCCCCCGCAGATCCATAAATTACCCCTAAAGATTAATATAGCTATATTTATAACAGGAATTAGCAGCTCACCTATGATTATTAGGCTAGTCAGCATTACTGCGACTAATTAGGTGATAATTGAGGGATGTTTTTAAAGGGCTAGAAATGAAGTTATCCATACTAATATTAGGCATTCTTTTTTCCTTTAGCGCCCACGCTAAAGGGGTCCGGCTAGTTTGCGCTGAGGCGAACTCAGCAACTAACTTATTGATTCAAGTGCACCACCATAAAGGCCAATGGGTCTATCAAATTGATGAGTTAGTAATGAAGGATGGCAAAACGGATGCTTTGGGTGGTGTGGCCCAGATATCCAAACTGAACGGTATTTACAACATTAATTATAAAAGCAGTACTGGTAACTCAATTACGGTAATTAACCCAAAAGCTGGCACGATGAAAGTTCAAGATCTTGCTGACGGTAACAAAATCACTGAATATCAATGTAAGCCTAGCAATTATAAAAAGTAATAGCAATTTTCGCTAGCCAATTGGCTAATCATTTAAAAGATCTTCTTGATGAGCTCACTTAGCCGTTCTGAATTAAAAATCTTGAGCCTTTCAGCGCTCGGCGGTGTGCTCGAATTTTACGACTTCATTATTTTTGTTTATTTTGCCACCGCTATTGGCGCTTTATTTTTCCCCGCCAATATGCCCGACTGGCTGCGTCAATTACAAACCTTTGGAATTTTTGCTGCAGGATATTTAGTACGCCCCATTGGCGGTATTGTGATGGCGCACTTTGGCGATACCCGTGGGCGCAAAAAAATGTTTACGCTCAGTATATTTTTAATGGCAATTCCCACACTAGCAATTGGGCTCATGCCCACTTACGCTGATATCGGTATTTATGCGCCAATTATTTTATTATTATTTCGGATGATGCAAGGCGCAGCTATTGGTGGTGAAGTTCCGGGGGCATGGGTTTTTGTTGCTGAACATGTCGCCCCGCGTTACGTCAGTTTTGCCTGTGCTGTCTTAACTGCAGGATTAACCGGCGGAATTTTTCTAGGCGCCATCGTCGCCGTTTTAGTGAATACCTTTTATACGCCAGAGCAAATTTTAGGTGGCGGTTGGCGAGCCCCTTTTATATTAGGGGGAGTTTTTGGAATCATTGCAGTATTTCTAAGACAGTGGCTGCATGAAACCCCAGTTTTTAAAGCCATGCAACAGCAATTGAGTCGCCAAGAACTGCCCTTAAAGATAGTTTTACGCGCGCACCGGCCCGCCGTCGTTTTAACGGCATTACTGACCTGGATGTTATCCGCAGCAATTGTGACAATGATATTAATGACGCCCACCTTACTGCAAACTTTATTTAAAGTGCCCGCTAGACTAGCACTTGAAGCTAATATTTTTGCAACCCTATGCTTAACAGCAGGGTGTCTAGTTTTTGGCGCTTTAGCAGGAAAATTCAATGCAGGACGCGTCATGCTAATTGGCTCAATTGGGCTGGCAGCGACTTCAATCCTTTTTTACCAACAGTTAGCAATTTCAGCTGAGCATATTTTTCTTCTCTATGGCCTCAATGGATTTTTTGTTGGCGTTATTGCCATTGTTCCTGCTGTTGGGGTAATGGCTTTTCCTGCAGCGGTGCGGTTTTCAGGCCTATCCTTTTCCTACAATGTTGCTTATGCAATTTTTGGCGGGCTTACCCCAATTTTTATCAGTCTATTAATACCCTTGAATGCAATGGCACCTGCATATTACGTTGCTGCCTTAGGTGTATTGGGGTTTTGTATCGGCCTTTATCTATTAAGAAAAAAACCTGCACTTGAAATGATGCATTGAGTATGCCAAAAATAGTCGCTTCCCAAGCCTTATCCCGTTTTCGTGTGCTTGATTTAACGCGCGTTCGCGCTGGGCCAGTTTGTGTGCGCCACTTAGCTGATTTTGGTGCTGATGTGGTTAAGATTGAAAATCCTGGCCCCGAAGAATATGCTGGCCCACGTGATGCTGCCGATTTTCAAAATCTGCATCGCAATAAACGATCAATCACTTTAAATTTGAAGACGCCAGAAGGAAAAGCTATTTTTGAGCAATTGGCAAAAACTGCTGATGTGGTCGTCGAGAATTATCGACCTGATGTGAAATTTCGCTTAGGGATAGATTACGAGTCATTAAAAAAAATTAATCCCAAAATTATCTTAGTGAGTATTTCGGGGTATGGTGAAGATGGTCCCTATAAAAATCGTCCTGGCTTTGATCAAATTACCCAAGGTTTATCTGGCCTAATGTCGGTTACAGGAGCCCCAGGGGATGGTCCTATGCGGGTAGGCGGTGCTGTCACTGATGTGACAGCTGGCCTATTGGCGGCAATGGGGGTAATGACCGCCTTACTTGAACGGGATGAAAGCGGGGAAGGGCAGTGGGTACAAGCCAATCTCTTGCAAGCGGGCTTAACCTTATTAGACTTTCAAGCAGCCCGCTACACAATGAGTGGCGAGGTAGCCAAGCAAGTTGGTAATGATCACCCCACTTTTATGCCAACCTCAGCTTATAAAACCGAGGATGGATATATTAATATCGCCGCTACTGGCTTAGGCGTGTGGGAAAAATTTGCCAGCGTAATTGAGCGTGATGATTTACTCCTTGATGAGCAATTTAAATCTGCTAAAGGCCGCTCTGCCGGAAGAGCAAGACTTAATGCTGAGTTAAGCAAAACTTTAATAAATAAAACGAGCGCTAAATGGGTAGAATTATTATT
>Ga0136642_1001213_pt1 | contig 11400 bp, 12 predicted proteins | sample LowCatLa1302831Y_FD_115313 | JGI IMG/M metagenome (GOLD analysis project Ga0136642, IMG submission 115313) | Freshwater microbial communities from Lower Cathedral Lake, Yosemite National Park, California, USA - 13028-31Y | ecosystem: Environmental > Aquatic > Freshwater > Lake ... | reverse complement strand
TAAGGAAGGAAGAGAATAAATGGCTCGTTATACCGGAGCAGATTGCAAGCGCTGCCGTCGCGAAAAAGTAAAGCTCTTTCTTAAGGGCTCTAAGTGCGATGGACCAAAGTGTCCGATCGAATCACGTCCTTATCCACCAGGACAACACGGCCGTGGCCGTTCCAAGGAATCTGAGTACCTATTACAGATGCGCGAAAAGCAGAAGTGTGCACGTATTTACGGTGTTCTCGAGAAGCAATTCCGTGGTTACTACGAAGAGGCTAACCGCCTTCAGGGTAAGACCGGTGAGAACCTTCTCATCATCCTCGAGACTCGTCTCGATAACGTTGTCTACCGTGCCGGCTTTGCAAAGAGCCGCGACATGGCGCGTCAGCTAGTTCGTCATGGACACTTCTTGGTCAACGGCAAGAAGGTAAACATTCCTTCCTTCCGCGTAACTCCAATGGATGTCATCGACGTAGTTGCTGCCTCACAGGACACCACACCATTCATCATCGCATCAGCTGAACTTGGCGAAAAGGCCGTTCCAGCGTGGATGGAAGTTGTTGGATCAAAACTTCGTATTTTGGTTCACGCTCTTCCTACCCGCCCTGTAATCGACACTTTGGTTCAAGAGCAGTTAATCGTTGAACTTTATTCTAAGTAATTCGTAATAAGCAGTATCCAAAAATAATCAGCTGGAGATCAAATAGTGGATCTCCCAGACGTTCGGAGGAAATAAGTGCTCATCGCACAACGCCCCATCCTCACTGAGGAAGTAGTAAGCGAATATCGCTCACGTTTCATCATTGAACCACTAGAGCCTGGCTTTGGTTACACCCTTGGCAACTCTCTACGCCGCACCCTCTTGTCATCGATTCCTGGTGCAGCAGTGACCAGTATCCGTGTCAACGGTGCGCTTCATGAGTTCTCAACTCTTGAGGGTGTTAAGGAAGATATCACTGAGATTGTTCTCAATATCAAGAACCTTGTACTTTCATCAGATAACGATGAGCCATCACTTCTTTACATCCGTAAGAGCGGCGAAGGCATTGTTACTGGCGCAGATATTGCAGCTCCAGCTGGAGTCGCAGTGCACAACCCAGAACTTCACATCGCAACACTCAATTCAAAGTCAAACTTCGAAGTTGAGCTCACTGTTGAGCGTGGCCGTGGTTACGTCACCGCCGTACAGAATAAGCAAGCTGGCGGAGAGATCGGTCGCATTCCGGTCGACTCCATCTACTCACCAGTGCTTCGCGTGACCTACAAGGTTGAAGCAACTCGTGTTGAGCAGCGCACAGACTTCGATCGTCTAATTGTTGATGTCGAGACCAAGCCATCCATGAAGCCAACAGATGCAATGGCATCTGCCGGTAAGACACTAGTTGAGCTCTTCGGCCTTGCTCGTGAACTAAACGAGAACGCTGAAGGCATCGAGATGGGACCTTCCATCCAAGATGCAGCACTAGCAGCAGACCTCGCTCTTCCTATCGAAGATCTTGATCTCACTGTTCGTTCATATAACTGCTTAAAGCGTGAAGGCATTCACACCGTCGGCGAACTCGTCGGCCGCTCAGAGGCAGATTTGATGGACATCCGTAACTTTGGTTCAAAGTCAATCGACGAAGTGAAGGCAAAACTTCACTCCATGGGTCTCTCCCTCAAGGACAGCCCAGTTGGTTTCGATCCAACTCAACATGCAAACTACGGAAAGAATGACGATGAACTCGCCGATTCTTCCAATGAGCAGCTCTAGGAGAATCGCTAATGCCAAAGCCAAGTAAAGGACCTCGCCTCGGAAGCGGTCCATCACACGAAAGATTGCTCCTCGGCACACTAGCTGAGCAACTTTTCGAGCACGGCAAGATCACCACAACAGTGACAAAGGCTAAGCGCCTACGTCCACTCGCTGAACGCTTGATCTCTCAAGCTAAAGCGGGAGATCTTCCAGCTCGTCGTCGCGTCATGATGACAATTGCTAACAAGGGCGTAGTACATACACTCTTCACTGTAATTGCACCACGCTTTGCAAAGCGCCCTGGCGGATACACACGTATCACCAAGGTTGGCCCACGCAATGGCGATAACGCACCAATGGCGGTTATTGAACTTCTTAACGACTAATACTCGTTAACGCCTTTAACTAGTTTCATGGCCAAACCCACTCTCTTTCCCGAGAGTGGGTTTCGTCGTTTACGGATAGAACTTTCCTACGACGGTACAAACTTTGCGGGCTGGGCTAAACAACCTGACCAGCGCACTCTGCAAGAGCAGTTGGAGAGCGCGCTCTCTAAGTTGGCGCACGAACCAATCCATACCGTAGTTGCCGGCCGAACTGATGCCGGTGTTCACGCAATTCAACAATTTGTTCACGCCGATATTCCAGAGAACCCACCTCATGCAGATATGAATTGGGATATCGATAACTGGGCTTACCGTCTCAATCGCATTCTCGATGAAGATATCCGTATTCATAAGGTCGATTACGCACCCGAAGGTTTTCACGCTCGCTTCTCTGCCAATGCCCGGCATTACACTTACAAGATTGCTGATGGCTTACAAACTATTCCACCCCTCGACCGCCTAGATGTTGCACCGTGGTATCGAGACTTAGATGTTGATGTGATGAACGAGGTCTGCGCCAAGTTGTTGGGCCAGCACGATTTCAGCGCCTTCTGTAAATTTCGCGAGGGCAGCACAACAATTCGAACACTCACAAAATTTCACTGGTATCGCCTTCCTAATGGTTACCTAGCAGCGGATGTGTCTGCAGATGCATTCTGTTACTCCATGGTTCGAAACCTGGTTGGCGCGGCTGCTTGTGTCGGTGAAGGACGTTATCCGCAGGAGTGGATGCTTGAAATGTTGAAGAACCGTGAGCGAGTTCCTGATAGCTTCGTATTTCCAGGACGGGGCTTAACTCTGATTCGCGTTGATTTTCCAGCTGACGATCAACTTGCCACCAAAGCGGCAGATTCGATGGCCCGCCGTATGGAAGAAGAGTAAAGACTCCAATTCATAGAGAGAATCCTCGCGTGAGCCTCACGATTTTGTAACAAGCTTTACACAAGTAAGAGAAATACTCGATAAGGGCTGTCTAACTTTCCGTGATGGACTTATGCTTCCAGAAATCTATTTCAAGCGAGAGTGGTGATTTCTATCAAGGGTCAACTCATACTGTGCGTCGATGACAATTTAGATATTCGCGATCTCATCACACTCATCCTTGAGGATGAGGGCTATGAGGTAATTTCCGCCTCACAAGGGGAGGCGGCTCTAGCTCTCATCAAGGAGAGGAAACCAGCTCTGATTCTGTTGGATGTCATGATGCCTGGTATATCTGGTCTAGATGTCTTGCGCACGCTACGTTCACTTCCAGATCCTTCGATTACCCACACTCCAGTCATCGTTATTACTGCCAAGTCACAGTCGAGCGATATCGATGAAGCGCTCGGAGCAGGAGCTACCTCATACATTGTTAAGCCTTTTCGCCCGGAGACGCTGATTGAGAAAGTTCAAAAATTCCTACCCGTCAAAATCCAGAATTGAGCAAATCTATGCGCCCGATAAGAATTTCAACCTTGATATTGATTATTGCGCTTTCGATGACAAATTGCAGTACATCCTTTGCTGCGAAGAGTGCTAATCCCTATGGCGCAGCGGCGATTGATCCACCAGCAGCGAACGAGGTGATTCTTACGTTGAGCAGTAAAAACGCCATGAAGAGATATCGGTTTGAAGATTTACTGAAATTTAAGAGCTCCACACTCACCATTCACGAACCATTTGTAAAGAAGAATCAATCCTTTACCGTCATACCTTTGAAAACGCTCTTCACCGCTGTAGGTATTGCTGGCTCTGACACGGTGCAGACTAAAGCTCTCAATGATTACATCTACTCAAATAGCGCCAAGGCCTTTCTCGCCGCTGGGGGATACCTAGCCATTAAGCGCGATGGTCAAGCCATTCCTTATGATCAAGGTGGGCCGATACGTATCATCTTTCCTAATACAAGCAAGTGGAGCATTTTTCTCGACCCCTGGAATTGGTCACTGATGTCGATCTCGGTTAAGTAAGCCGACCAACATGCCATTCTGGAATCAGGAACAGGAGTTCGATAGAGATATCGATATTGTTCAAGAGACACGCTTTCGTCTCAATTGGGGCCAGAAATCACTCGGCGTACTGATGGTCATAAGCTTATTTGCTTTTGGAATTACCACTTTTGTTACTTCGCGTCAGTCAATTTCCCAAGCCCGAATTCTCTCCAAGATCGAAGCACCTGCCTCTTCCATCATCTTTACTCAACGGGAGACCCTTGTTTATGTTGCGCGATTATCCGAATGGTTAGCTGGCAGCGTTGATCGGCGAACAGTACAAATCGCTCGGGCCTTGTTAGCACAGCGCCTCAACGTGATTGACGCTGATGGCACTCCAGTTGGTAGCCGACTAAATCCATCCTTTCTCGCCTCGCTTCGAGATTCTGATCAACTATTAGCAACTGCACCATCTGGCATGCTCTCCGACAATTTACGGAGCCATTTTCTTGCTCGCTCTAAACCCATTATTGACTCCATCCTTCTCAATTCGCGCGCACTCATAGAGTCCTATCAGCATGCAGTTGATACTCAGGTTCGGCAGCAAGTTATAGTGCGAGAGCGTGGCGCTCGAATTAACTTAGGATTGCTCATCTGGCTTATCTTAATAAACCTGATTCTCTTCTTCTGGGTTGGGTACACGACTCGAAATCAATACCGGCGTGGACGTCGTGCCATCCGGGAAGAGAATCGCGTATTACTTCAAACTCGGGAAGAGCTGATGCTCACACAAGAATCGCTTACCCATGTCCAGAGCCTGAATCAGGCGAAGAACGAATTTATTTCGACTGTTAACCACGAACTACGGACTCCACTGACTTCGATCATTGGCTACATCGGTCTGATTCGCCGCAAGCTAGAGAAAGCGAGTCCGATTCAAGAGGTAGAACCGTTGATTAATACCCTGCATCGAAATGCACTTGGTCTCCTGGATCTAGTTGAAGGAATGCTCTCAATCTCCCACCTGGATGCAACCGATACCGGAGTTAATTTTGCCAAGATCGATTTAGCTCTAAATATAGAGAGCGTGCTCTTCGTGCTCGAACCAAGTTACCTCGAGCGGAATATCAGTATTGACTTCGCGGCACCCAAAGATGAATTTATTATTGATGGAAACTATGGCCAAATTTCGCAGGTCTTTATGAACCTAATCTCCAATGCGATTAAATTCAGCCCCCAGAGAAGTTCAATCTCAATTACTTTAAAGCGACAAGTTTTCGAGACCCAGATTCCATTTATCGAACTCCATGTCTCTGACCAGGGGATTGGAATTCCACCTCAAGACATTCCTCAGCTCTTTACTCGATTCTTTCGTGCCAGCAATGTTGTGTCAGAACAAATGCCTGGAACTGGCTTGGGTCTGGCTATAGTCCAAAAAATACTCTTATTGCATGGCGGAAATATAACAGTCACATCCGAACTAGGTCTTGGAACTGATTTCGAAATTCGCCTTCCTGAAGCGCTCTCCGCCACTGATGCGTTGATTACTTCTCGTCGCGATTCAGTCCTTCAGCGATCTACGAGCCGGGTGGAAGATTCCACGCTTTCAGATATCACCGCGATAGCCCATGAGATTGGTGGAGCCATTGGCTTCTACACCTTTATAGATGAGGGGCGAAGAATTCTAGAAATATCGAGGGATTTGGGGAAGAAGTCAGTACTTGCAGATTCTGATTTCCAGCAAGCCAAGAATGAAGTTTTATCACTTCTGCAATCTGCTCGAAATCGAATAGAGAATGAGGATAAATAATGCAACGAGAACTTGTATTGGTCGTCGACGATAATGAGGATATAAGAAATTTTGTTCGAGCGAGCTTAGAAGGGGAGGGCTTTCGAGTAATCGAGGCAGTTGATGGAGAGTCAGCGCTAGAGAAATTTATTGACTCTAAACCCTCCGTTATTATTCTTGACCTTTCTATTGGTCAACCAGATGGCTTTGAAGTCTGTCGTGAAATTCGCAAGACATCCTCTGTGCCCATCATCATGTTAACTAATCGCGGGGAAGAGATGGATGAAGCAATGTGCTTAGCTGCTGGTGCGGATGATTACATCACCAAGCCGGTTTCAAGTCGCATTCTCAATCTGCGGGTAACAACCCAATTGCGTCACCGCTCACTGCGCCCTTCTGTCACTCCATTACTTTTAGAGGCCGAGAACCTTTCACTCAATACCGAGAGCCGTGAACTCATGGTCGGAACCGAAAGAGTTGCACTTACTAAGACCGAATACGACTTCTTCCACTTATTGATGGAGCAACCCACTCGTGTATTCACCCGTGATCAAGTTATTGAAGCGATTGGTGGCAGCGTCGATTACGCCAGTGACCATCTGCTCGATACCCATGCCTCGCGCCTTCGCCTCAAGATCAAGGCGGCTGGGGGACCTCGGGTAATTTCAGCGATTCGAGGGGTTGGATACCGCTTAATTCCCCTTCAATAATGGCTGATTTCATCCATTTTCACGGCCAGACCTCATTTTGACCCCACCCCACGCGGGCGGGTAACCTAGCGCTCTGCTCAAGCGGCCCTAGGGGCGCTGAGCTAGTCCGAAGTAAGCCAGAAGAAAAACCAGAACTTAAAGCTAGAAAGAGAGATACCTCGTGCGCACATTTACACCAAAAGCCGGTGACGTTTCACGTAAGTGGCATGTCATTGATGCAGAAGGCGTTGTACTAGGTCGTCTTGCTAGCCATGCAGCGGTCCTACTTCGCGGAAAGCACAAGACCACCTTTGCACCTCATATCGATATGGGTGACTTCGTCGTTGTTATCAACGCAGAGAAGGTTGTTCTTACCGGACAAAAAGCTGGACAGAAGTTTGCTCACCACCACTCAGGTTTCCCTGGCGGTATGACTTCAATCGTTTACTCAGATTTGATCAACCAAGATCCAACACGCGTAGTTGAAAAAGCAATCCTAGGAATGATTCCTAAGAACAAGCTCGGTCGTTCAGTCGGTACAAAGCTCAAGGTCTACGCAGGTCCAACACATCCACATGCTGCACAGAACCCAACCGCATTTGTATTCAATCAAGTTTCCCAAATCGTGAAGAAGTAATAGGAGCTATAGCTAATGTCAGATTTCGATACAACTATTGACGCTGAATTGGACGAAGTTCCAACCTCTTACAGCACCAGCACACCAGCTGCTGCAACTAACCGCCCAGCAATCACCGCACCTGGCGGCGGCACCGGTCGTCGTAAGGAAGCTGTTGCTCGCGTTCGCCTAGTACCTGGTTCAGGTAAGTGGGTCGTCAATGGCAAGGCACTTGATGTGTACTTCCCAAACAAGGTTCACCAACAATTAGTTTCAGAGCCATTCCGCACTGTTGGTGCTGAAGGTTCATACGATGTAATCGCTCGCATCAATGGCGGCGGAACATCAGGACAAGCAGGAGCACTTCGCCTTGGCGTTGCTCGTGCACTTAACGAGATTGATACAGATGCAAACCGTCCAGCACTTAAGAAGGCTGGCTTCCTCTCTCGTGACGCACGTGTCATCGAGCGTAAGAAGTACGGTCTGAAGAAGGCACGTAAGCGCTCGCAATACAGCAAGCGTTAATTCTTCTTATCGATTCGATTATCTACTAATGGCCCTCTTTGGCACCGATGGTGTTAGAGGCCTTGCCAATCGCGATCTCACTGCGGAACTTGCACTCGATTTAGCTGTTGCTGCCGCACATATCCTCGGTGAAGCGGGCGCATTTAAGGGACATCGCCCTCGCGCAATTGTTGGTCAAGATTCGCGTGCATCCGGAGAATTCCTCGAAGCTGCAGTTATCGCTGGCCTGGCAAGTGCTGGCGTCGATGTTTATCGCGTAGGTGTTCTACCTACTCCAGCTATCGCACATTTAGTTGCAGAATCTGGCGCAGATTTAGGCGTGATGATTTCAGCCTCACATAACCCAATGCCAGACAATGGAATTAAGTTCTTCTCCAAAGGCGGCGGCAAACTCGATGACAAACTCGAGCAGGCAATCGAAGCCCGTCTCGGTGAAAAGTGGGAGCGTCCTACCGGCCGCGATGTAGGTCGAGTTATTAATGATGAGAGCGCATCAGAACGCTACTTGTATCACTTACTTTCATCACTCACTACAAATCTCAAGGGCATCAAAGTCGTTGTGGATTGCGCGAATGGCGCATCTTCAGATGTTGCCCCGACTTCATATCACCGCGCAGGTGCAAAAGTATTCTCTATTAATAACAGCCCGGACGGGTGGAACATCAACGATAACTGCGGTTCGACCCATATGGAGTCGTTAATTGCAAAGGTTAAAGAAGTTGGCGCCGATCTTGGCATTGCTCACGATGGCGATGCCGATCGCTGCTTAGCTGTCGACGCTAAGGGCAACCTTATTGATGGCGATTTTATTATGGCAATCTTGGCGACTCATCTCGAAGTCCCAACCGTCGTCGGAACAGTTATGTCTAACCTTGGGTTTATTAAGGCGATGGAATCCGCTGGCATTAAAGTTGAAAAGACTGCGGTCGGAGATCGCTACGTTCTCGAAAATATGTTGGCCAATAATCACCAACTGGGCGGCGAACAATCCGGCCACATAATTCTGCGCAGCCATGCCAATACTGGCGATGGTGTATTAACCGCACTTCACTTAATGCAAGTAATGGTCGAGACAGGCAAGTCTCTCGAAGAGCTATCAGAAGTTATGAAACGATTCCCACAAGTTCTGATCAATGTGAAGGATATAGATAAATCTCGTCTCGATTCATCCAAGGCAATTTCAGAGGTGATTGCTTCCTGTGAAGCTGAACTTGGCGATAATGGACGAATTCTGGTCCGCGCCTCCGGAACTGAATCTCTGGTACGCGTAATGGTTGAAGCAGCGTCTATTGCGCAAGCTCAAGAAATCGCCGAGATGTTAGCTGAAATAGTACGATTAGAACTCAAGTAACCGCTTAACTCTTTAAGGAGCCTTAACCATGTGTGGCATCGTTGGATACACCGGTAAAGGTTCAGCTCTCTCACCTGTTCTCGAAGGTCTTCGCCGTTTGGAATATCGCGGTTATGACTCTGCCGGCATCGCATTAGTTGTTACACAAGGCGCACCACTCTGGATCGAAAAGCGCGCTGGCAAACTCGGCAATCTAGAAGAGATCTTGGGCGACCAAGTTCCGGACTCACATAGCGGCATCGGACATACCCGCTGGGCTACACATGGCGGACCTACCGATGACAACGCTCATCCCCATTTAGATAACGAGGGCAAGCTCGCCCTAATCCACAATGGAATTATTGAAAATTACGTAGAACTTCGTGCCGAACTCGAAAAGTGCGGCCACACCTTTAAATCAGAGACTGATACTGAATCCGTCGTGCATTTACTCAGCGATGCTCGCAAGGCACATGATGGCGATCTCGCCGCTGCTATGCGCGAGGTCTGCGGACAATTGCGTGGCTCATTTACGCTTCTTGCAATTCACTCCGATGAACCTGGTCGCATTGTTGGCTCTCGCCGCAACTCACCGCTCGTCGTTGGCGTTGGTGATGGCGAAAACTTCTTAGCATCGGATGTTTCAGCATTTATTTCGCATACCAAGCGCGCACTCGAGCTCGGTCAAGACGAGGTCGTAGACATCACGGCAACTTCGATTGTTGTCACAGATGCATCAGGAAAAGTTCTTCCGCACCGCGAATACGAAATCTCATGGGATGCCAGCGCAGCCGAGCGCGGGGGATACGCCCACTTCATGTTAAAAGAGATTTACGAACAACCGAAGGCAATTGCAGACACTTTGATTGGTCGCACCGCAGGTCTAGATCCTGAGATCACCGCTGGGATTGATTTAAAAGGAATTAACAAAGTCGTCATCATTGCCTGCGGAACTGCTTATCACGCAGGTCTCGTCGGTAAATATGCAATTGAAAAATGGGCTGATATCTCAGTAGATGTAGAGCTCGCCTCAGAATATCGTTATCGCGAACCAAGCGTCGATGCACAAACATTAATTATTCCCATCTCTCAATCTGGCGAGACCATGGATACCTTGATGGCAATGCGTTATGCGCGAACTCATGGCGCGCGCGTATTCTCTGTATGTAATACCAATGGTTCAACGATTCCACGGGAATCAGATGCCGTGCTTTATACCCATGCTGGCCCTGAAATCGCAGTCGCTTCCACTAAGGCCTTCACTGCCCAACTCATTGCTATGTACTTACTTGCACTCCATTTAGGTCGGGTTCGTGGAACTCTGCACGCAGATATTGCGCGCGAAATAGAATCTGAACTCGCAGAACTTCCAGCCAAGGTAGAACAAGTTCTCGAAACGGTAGAACCGTTGCGCGAACTAACCCGCAAATTTAAGGACTCAACATCGATGCTCTTCTTGGGCCGACATGTTGGATTCCCGACCGCTCTGGAAGGTGCACTTAAGTTAAAAGAGCTTGCCTATATGCACGCTGAAGGATTTGCCGGCGGCGAACTCAAGCATGGCCCAATCGCGTTGATTGATAAAGGAACACCAGTGATTGCCATCATGCCGGCTGAGGGCTCACTCCTTGCCGAAAAGATGGCGAGCAATGTGCAGGAAGTAAAGGCTCGTGGTGGCATCATCATTGCAATTGCCGATGCGCCACTTGCAGCAGCAGATCACTTAATTCGTATTCCATCGACTCACGAATTCTTGCAGCCAGTACTTTCGGTAGTACCACTACAAGTTATTGCATATGAGATGGCAATCGCTCGCGGTAATGATGTGGATCAGCCACGAAATCTTGCAAAATCCGTAACTGTTGAATAAGTAGCGCGATATGAGTACAAAGATAATTGATAAACGTCGAGCGCAGATGAACCGTGCAATAAAGCAATCTATTCTCCTGTTTATCGGCTTTCTTATTACAACTCAACAAGTGCTCACTAAGGGCCTGCTTTACGATATTGATCACCACGTCGTGAATATGAAGCATTACCGAATCACCGGCCTAGCAAGTCATTTCCTTCTTGCGATGGATGATTTAGGTCTGCGCGGGCTGACTGCTACCGCTCTTCTCATCTCGGCGGCGATCATTGGCTGGCGATTTAAATCTTTTAGACCGTTTAATTTATCTTTACTTGCATTACTTAGCCTCAACCTCATCGTTGGTTGTTCAAAGTTAGTCTTTGGTCGCTCTAAACCACGGCTACATTTTGATGAATTACATGTTGGGGGACTCTCGTATCCGAGCGGACATGCCGCAAACGCTTTAATATCTTGGGGACTCCTGGCATACATCATCTATCGCTACACCAAGCGCGCGCCATTTAATGGTGTGAACTTTACTTGGGTAGTTGTGCTCTTCACGGTTGCGGTCTGCGTCGCTTCG
>Ga0136642_1001210_pt1 | contig 11413 bp, 20 predicted proteins | sample LowCatLa1302831Y_FD_115313 | JGI IMG/M metagenome (GOLD analysis project Ga0136642, IMG submission 115313) | Freshwater microbial communities from Lower Cathedral Lake, Yosemite National Park, California, USA - 13028-31Y | ecosystem: Environmental > Aquatic > Freshwater > Lake ... | reverse complement strand
TTACGTCTTGCACGTGAACGCGGATATGACCGTGTTTTGGTTTTAGAAGACGATGTTGAATTTGTTGTTACCCGCGAAGAGTTGGATGCCGCAGTCCCTGAATCCGGATTCGATGTCTTTATGATTTCCTACAATATGATCCGGCGCGATGGAAACCGTGTTGTGGAAGCACAAACAACTGGCGGATATGTCGTCGCATCTCATTACTACGACACACTTATCAAGCGATGGGAAGAGGGACTTGTGCTTTACTATCAGCACCCCGATCAGCACTGGAAATATATTTTGGATCAATACTGGAAACCACTGCAGTTAATTGATCAGTGGTATGCATCTCCAACCCAATTATGTATTCAGAGACCTGGGTACAGCGATCTTTCGAAATGTTTTATCGATCATGAACGGAAAATCACCTACGTCAGTGCCTTTTTCTTGCCGGACGATCGACCGCCCACACAGTTGCCGGAGACGTATTTGGAGCAGTTTAAGATCCTTGTCGACTCGGGCATTTCACTTGTTCTTTTTTTAGACAGTGGACTTACGTGGACATTCCCGGAAAACGTGCATGTCATTCGAGTCTCGTTCGAAGATACGTGGATTCATAAGGCGACTCGCGATGCGATGCTCGAAATCACCGCCTTGCGTGCCGAAAAGGATACGGCAGGGTACATGAAGATCCAACATAGCAAGATGGAATGGTTGCGACAGGCATATGACCTGAATGTATATCATACAGACTGGTTTGCTTGGATTGATTTTGGTCTTGGGCGGTTATTAGATGAACCAACCCTGAATCGGTTGCGGCGCCTGCCGGTACCCGAGACACCTCGACTTGTCACGCCCGGTTCATGGGCATGGATCGATTGTAATGTGTGGGTCGATGTCCAGTGGAGATTTTGCGGTGGATTCTTGATGATTCATGCTACCAAAATCCCAGGGTTCTGGAGTGCATATACTCGAATCGTAACAGATACGCTGCCCAAATTCACATGGGAAGTCAATATATGGGCATTAATGGAATGGGAAGGGTACGACTTTGGATGGGTCAGTGGGTACCACAACAGTACGATCATCCCCACGAACTACCGTCCATGTCCCTGGGCAAACATTCGGGGATACCTAAACTCAATTTAGAGGTCAGGCGACGTGAGTGTACAATGTATCTTCTCCGTCCAGAAAGTTCAGGAACATCTGCGCCCTTGTTTGTTCGAGTCCCATCAGATGGATTGCTCTTTCCTGAACAAGGAGTTGCAAAATGGATCTTTGAATCCGGTATTCCTGAATATCCGTTAATCAAATGGGTCGCGCAGAATTACGGAGATCCATCCAAAGTCTTTTTAGATATTGGAGCACATGTCGGAACCTATACAATTAGTATTGCGCACGCATTCAAGCACACATATGCATTTGAGTGCAACCCGAAGGTCTTTTGCTACCTTGCCGGAAACATTGCCCTTCGTGACTTGACGGACAAAGTCTCGCCCTATTCGTATGCGCTCGGAGACAAGGCAGGTTCGCTTGAATATCATATTCGGTCGGAAGACGGAGGTGGCAATGGACTCAAGATACTGGACGAGACCGACGCAGAACGTCCGAAACTCAAGGTCGATGTCCGCACCCTTGATTCCTTTCAATTGTCTGATATCGGATGCATCAAGATTGACGTGGAAGGATTTGAAAAGGAGGTCTTGATGGGTGCACGTGACACGCTCAAACGCAACGGGTATCCGCCCATTGTGTTCGAAAGTTGGGGTCCGTGGAAGGTTGGGTCTGAAGGTCTTCGGCAAGACCTATTTGACTACTTGAGAGAGATTGGGTACACTATCGCCCAGCTGTTGGGCGCACAAGACATGTTTGTAGCAACTGTTTCCAAGTCCTGACACGTGTCCCTTCAAACTTTGCATTCCATTCATCGATCGTATACTGATTTCCCATACTCAGATTGCACCGACTGCAAATTGGAATGAGGTTCTCGACAGTTGTCTTGCCTCCCTTCGATTCGGGTATATTGTGACCGCAATGAAAATCAAACACATTTATTGTATTTGTACACCATCGCACCTTGCAGGGGATCTGAAACTTTTCGCCCACATGAACCAACCACACCTGCTCGCGAACTGCCCTAGGAATCGAGTCCTTCTTCATTATAGTCTTACACAACGTACGCTGTATATTGGTTGACTTGGAACGGTGTCTCGCGCCCTATGATAGGCGGAGATGTGATCGGAGGTTGCGGCATACTGTTTGTTGTCTGCTCATATGATGAGTCCTCCTTGGCAATCGTGCGCGAAACCTGCGTTGTATTTCCGCCATAATACTCGATCTGAGCAAATGACTCTTTCCCGAACAAACTCCAGGACACGAGGACAAGTCCGATTGCCGCAATCAATACAAGGAGAGGCGTAGTCTTCATTAATTACTAGTCCGATAAAAACGAATTGATTCGTCTCTTGCCGAAACAATAAGCAAGATGGAAACTGCACTCAAGACCCTTCAGTCCCTGTTCGCTGCACGTAAGATGGACGTGACGCTGACACACGTTCCGACAAATGATTTGGACTCTGTGAACCTGTACACCATTGGGACTGTTCTTGTAATGTTCTGTCAGAAGGAGAAGATCTTGGACAGGGATATCGGCAAGTACCTCAAGTTTGCCAAGGACAATGACTATACCAAGGGCATCACTGTCGTGACCTTATCCGACCCGTCCGAGAATGTTCTTTGGGCAACCAAGACCTATGCGAAGGATCGTGTACAGTTCTTTACTCTACGCGAACTCCAGTTTGACATTGCGACCCATACGCGCTATTCCATGCCCCACCGAATCTTGAACCCGGAGGAGATTCAGAAAATGATGGAGGAGCAGAAGATTGTCAAACTCGAGCAACTTCCCAAAATCGACTCGCAGGATATCCAGGTGCGTCGAATTGGCGCGATTCCAGGTGATGTCATTCATATCAAGCGGCATTCGGATACAGTCGGTCAGGCAGATGTGTGGAGACTTTGCGTGATGGATGCCCACACAAATACCGGACAGTAAACAATGAGCGACTTCAATTCCTTGAAAAAAGAGTATGATGACCTTCTTCAAAAGGCAATCAATGAACCTGATCAGACTGCCCGCGACGCGGATATTGCCCAACTGATAATTCTCAAGCAAAAAATGGCAGATGCCATCACGTCCTCGCTCGGGTCTGCGGGAGAGGAAATGGGAGAGAAGCGCCAACTTCTTCTTGCTGAACTTGCTCGTATTCAATACGATTACAATGGACTCTTAGAATCGGGCGATAAACTCAAAACACTTCATCAGATTCGCGATTACGAACAAGGAAAGAGTCAACCCATTAGTTTTTCCATGTACGAGATCGGATTGGGGGTTGCCTCTGTTCTGCTAATTGCCTTGCTTTTTATACGGCGTTAAGCACGCCAAACAGGACCATAAACACGAGGATCAAGGATGATTTCAGAAGAACTGCCGCAGACAACAAACTCGAAGGAGGAGGTGCACTCTGTTTCGACGAAAGAATCTGTTGGTCTTCCAATTTCGGACGCTGTGCAGCAAGATCTTGAGATTGAGAATGCAATGCCTCGATTGCATCCGTATCCGGATTGTTGTTAATAAATGTTTTGATTGTCTCTCTATTCTGATCTGCAGTGGACTGTAACGCAGCAATTGCTGAATCAATTGACTGTTGTGCCGTCATATATGCCTGCTGACTCCCTGCATCTTTGTTCGTTCCATATGCAATGTAATTACTTGTATATGTATCGAGAAGTGCCTGGAACTCCGGCGGAACGGATGCCGGAGTGCCCTCGCCCGTCGCTTGAAAGGTGGGATCGTTCGCACCTTCTACAATTCGAGACATATAAAACATCGTTGCCCCGACCAAGAGAACTGCAAGAAGACTAAGTGCTTCAATCATTATCTTGTGGGTGAGTAAACAAAATGCCGACCTCTCCCTACTTTCAACCCGGACGCACACCCGAGAACCGTAGTGCTGCAATGGTCGGCGATGCATCGGATCACACTCGGTTCGTTCGCCTTGCTGCCCAGGCAGCGACAACTGCAGTTCCTCAGCGTACGCCTGGACCTAAACTGGTTCGGGGCATGACAGACAATAAATCATCGACTCTTGTTGCCGATATCAAGTTCATGTCTTCGATTTATGGTCAGTATAACTCATTTGCAGAAAATCGCAAGTGAGAGTAATGTCGTGTCCATCTGGATTCCAAATTGGTACATCTGCAGACTTGTGTCGCATGGTGTGTCCACTGGGATTTAAGTATTTGAACAATGGAGGTGTGGAGACATGTGTCTACAACGTCGACAATCAATATACACTTCACCTTCAGGAATTTCCAACAAACTCAAATCCGGGTACATTTGATGCGGAGAAAACCCGCTTTACGGATGATTATACCGCACTTTTTAATCGCATTCGATCGGATCAGACTGCAGCGGCACAGACCGAATCAGCAGAATCGGATGGGCGCGTGCTCGTGGTTGGACACGAAACCGCGACGTCGCAAGCGGCGTTGCTCGATCAAATGGACAAGACAATTGCGGCACTCAACCCGAAGCGTCCGCCGACCCAACCGTGGGAAGATGTAAGCGTGTCGGCAAATCAGATTTTTAAAGATCAGAAGTCGACTGATTTGCTCGTAATCCAAATTGCGTTCTTCACCGTGTTTTTGTGTCTCCTCGCATTCGTATTTCTGGCGGTGGACTCTGCACAGTATGTCGTCCTTCTTCTCTTGTCGATAGGAACTGCAGTTGGATACTATCTTTGGACTATATAATGACATTGACCGATGCGCAGACGGCAACGATGGAGGCGCTGTATACAACAACTGGATACTCTGAAAAGTATCGGACTCTGCAAGGCGAGATCAATCAGCAAACTGCAGTCCTAGAACTGGTTCAAAATGCAAAGGATAAGGTCTTGGGAGCACGAGATGATTTGAAGTATTCCGTCACGACCTTTTCAAAGCAAATTGCCGACATGCAGAATCAGGTCAACATGACAAATGAACAGAACAGACTTGCCGTCGCATCGGGCGGTTGGTTTAACTGGTTACTGAACTTGATTTTAGTTGGTGCACTTGGAATGCTCGTCACGACAGTTGTGCGCAAGTTCTTGTTCAAACAAACAGGTCTCCAAGGATATGGAGGTCCAAGACTCTCGTAGCGTCGCTGATTTCCAAAAGACGACATTCTGCGGTCATCCTCGTGCACATGTTCGGAAGGTCTTGATACAAAATATTGGATTGGGAAATGCAGACTATGCATGTTACTGGACACTCGAACTCTTATGTTCGGGTCTCGTGCACAGTATTTGGGATGCCTTTTTCGAAGCGTCTGCACTTTCAATTAACCGATCTCAACCCAATGCATTCTTGTTCTTGGCACAGGCATATGAGACCTATGCACCCCTTGAAGCGGAGTATACTGTCCACAACATGACAGAGATTCGGAACAATCCAGATGTACGTCGGATTTTGTGCGATACAGCGGCAACACTTGCACTGTGTCGCAAAAACAAATTGCCATCCCTTCCAGTGATGAAAGTCTCGCATGACTTTGACCCGGTGACGATTCAAGAAAACATTAAGGCGCCGAGTGCCATGTTTGGTCGAATCGTCATGCGACCTGCCGATCCTATGCCGGCAAATATCCCCATGAATGAATTCTGCTACTGCATTCGTCCGGATGTACGCGATGCGACACGTGCATTATATTGGATGTCGTGGGTCTATACATATTGCCGTGAACACAAGAAGCAGACCAAGTCACCTCTCTTGTTCGCAAACCGCGGTGACGAATACGTTTCGGGGACCCACGGCACACATCCGGTGTGGATTTTCTGGGATGCCGTGAAGAAACAGGCAGGACCTCATGTAAAGGTCTATGTGGAAACACTGTACAAGATTCATTCCTTGAGGTGGTCACCAACTGACAAGTCGAGGCAATGCCTTCTTATTGCGGCAATTGTCCTCGTATGTGAGTCGGCACTCGACACAAGTCCTGTCATAGGAGGCACAGTTGCCGTTTCAAATGTATTGGCAGGTATGCCGGGTTGGATTGATGCGATCCTTCGTATGCAAAAGAGTTTTTCTAGCGAGACTCATAAATGACAGTCTCCGATAAGCAACTGCGATGCACCGCGATTATTGCTCTACTGTTTTTTATCCTGTCCCACCCAGTTACGTATGCATTAACAAATCAGATTATCGGCGGAACAACCTTGGTCAATAAACCGACCACCTTTGGGTTGTTGTTGCATACGACAGTCTTTGCTGTTGCCGTGTATTATGTGCACAAGTATTAAAAAAACGAATCTACAGATGTGAATCCAAGTGATATACAAGAATGTTCAAACCCGTCATTTCCGCAACACAAGTTGCACCGTTGATTGGAGAGAATCCCTACCAACCCTTTCACGAGGCAGCGTTGGCAGTGTTGTCCAAAGATGCAGCGACCAAGGCAATTCTCGAGCGTCTTTTGGCAAAGGGCAATAAAAAGAAGTTCATACAAGTGAAGGTGGATGCCTTTGCCGATGTGAACATCCAAGAATCGGTGCGGAAGACAACGGCGGCAGTCAAGCAGGCAGATCGCGCAGTTGCTTTAAAGATGGAGGCAGGTGAGGCGAATGCAATCGCAATAAGGGCAAGGGAGAATGGAGACGATATGGCGACTGTGGAGAAACTTGAAGTCGTGGCAACAATGAAGAAGTTCGAGGCAGACCTTGCCGCTGCATCTGCGCCGAAACTTGATGATGTTCTTAGCGCTCATACCGACCTTGTCAAGAAGGTTGTCGATTCCCACCATATGGATTTGCCTGCAGATGTGCGCGCCAAGTTGGTCGCGGAGGCAAGTGGAGATATCATCAAGCAGCGGGGATTGCGAGATGAAGATGCGATCTTGAATGCATATGCTGCCCGGAACGACGTGGTGGTGTCTGAGCGAAATACGCGTGTTCTTCGGAAGGAGTTTGCAAACTTTATCCTGGTCGGTCGGACGGATGGATGGGTGGAGTCTCAGAACCGGATTGTCGATGCCAAGAACCGCAAGAGGTGGTGGGCAAAGGTTCCACCGTACGATATCTTGCAGTTGCGGGTGTACATGAACATGGCAGATGCCACCGATTCGCAGTTGGAGGAGAAGTTTCCAGATGGTCGTCACCGCACCACAACCTACACCAATGATCCTGCAGAGTGGATTCGGGTCGAGACGGCACTTACTCAGGTTGCCGATCGCCTTATTCGGATTGCCGCATCCGAGAGTGAGTTACAGGGTATTCTTGACTTAAATACAGTGTAATGGAGGTTCGACTTGTTGTCGGCGTACCCCTTGCGTGGATGACCTGCACACCGATCCGAACGTACGAAACAACCTATTTATATACGGGATTGTCCCGCATCGACACCTACACGCAGAAAATCCAGACATTAGAAGGATTGTCGAACGGGAATGTTCGGTTCACAGAACGAGATTTTGTAGATGGTGTTGTTCCTAGGGTGTACTCGACCGAACACGTTCGGGTCACAGAGTTTGCGAATGTACCGCGTGTGTGGAAGGAGGAAATAAGTCTAGGCGAAGTGTATTTTTATAGTCAATGCGGTCCCAGGACACCTCGGAAAACCTAAAGATCTATACAAATGACGAGTACAGATATCCTGTCCCTTGCGCTGACAAGTCTTGCAATTCTAATTGCCATTCATCTCTCTGTTTTTTGGGTGGTTCGCACAATGTTTCCCGTGCCTGTCCCGGTGCCTGCCCCTGCGCCTGCCCCGGTGGGAGTTCCTGCCATCCCTGCTTACGTAGAACCCCCGGAGACGAAGCAAGAGATTCATGTACCCACGTATGAACCGCCTGTACAAATGGAAACCCCTCGCAAAGAGGTGCCAGGGACAACCGATATTGCGGCACTCAGCAACAGTCCCCCAGTATAATGGGTTTCCAGGATGGGTTCTCTTGACCCACGATGAAGATGGAACTGCGCGTGCCCTCTTTGTCGATTCGCACGGTCGGTCCGATGCTTTATCGGTTGTCATGGACGAGCGAGTCTGTTGCGACACGGTGTTTCGCGCAATCAAGGTGTCTCCCCGCGTGATTATTTTGCACGACCTTTGGACATTGAATGGCGACATTGTGTGGTTGCGCACGACGTGGGATACACGACAGGCATGGATCCGCGAACTCTTATCTTTTTTTCACTCGCCCGACCTTATTGCGCTTGTATCGCTTGACACTGTTCCAGTCGGAACGCTTGTCAGGGGATATGAATCGTATGATGGACTGCCGGGAACACTTGGAGTCTTTACAGAAGATCTTCCGTGCAAAGAATAAATGTCCGGATGCAACGTAACAGCAGGTGGTCGTAGACGCCGTGCAATGCGCGGCGGAAACTTACCCAGTTTTAGTGTAGACCCGGAACTTGGAAGTGCGGGTCTTGGTGTTGGATCTGCGAATCTGAGCGGGGGTACCGTCGAGATGCAAACGGGTGCGCGCCGCAAGACCCGTCGCACCCGCAGGACTCGCCGCAAGTTCCACCGTCGTAGACGGTCGATGCGTGGAGGCGCGATTCAGAGTGCGAATACCGGGTACGGGTTTTCGGGCGGCGGTGTGAACGGAATGGCAGATTACGTGGGGTACTCTCCCAACCAAGGCGGGGTAGCAGTTGCCTCCTAAGAAATCGAATGCGCCCACACATAGGGCATATACATTGGATTATTTGTCACTATTTTCGGTCCGCCCAAGGATGCCATTTTAATGCGCATCGTCTGCATTGTAAAGTGCAAATCCAGATAGGTAAACCATTGCTTCCAAACCGTAAGTGCGGTGGACGCCGTACTTACTGCCAAAAACATATCGCCATCTCCCGTAAAATACATACACAAGACAATCACTGGCATGATCACCATGTCGCTGATTCTCTTGATCTCTTCGCTCCATGTAGGAGGATAAAAGAACGTACGTAACTGGATATACTTTTCTGCGGCACCAAATAGGTTCTTAGGAAGTTTCATTTGCCTCTATCCTTATTCCCTCTGCGGGAAACGTATGCTCTAAAAACGTGCGAGCATCAATATACACAATCCGTGTACGCTCCGTGAAATGCATAAAGTGATCAATCAGTTCTAGGGTTATCAGGTTTCCGGGTACAAGGTACTTTGCAAGTGTCGGCGTCAGGTCAACGTCCGTTGTATCGTCACCGATCCACACCCAGGGGACATGTGGAGTCCGGAACGGGTCGCCGGCATACGGCAGAATCTCCAGACCATCATATGTAATTGCGCGGCGGACAAGACTTCCCTTTCGGAACTCCTGAACCAAGATGGTATCTTCAGGCACATGAGTCTCTTCACCATCTCGATCATACGGTCCGAGGAAATAGACCCGGTCACAGTGCAACAATACGCTCATCGGGACCTGGTAATAGGAATTGATTTGGTCGACGAACGATATATATGACCTCTGAATCGAGGAGAGGAGACGAAGGCAGCAAAAGAGCATTTCTCGTATGACGTCTGACATCTTTAAACTCCGACCACGTTTTCGACTGCATTCGAATCGTTAGGGGCATCAATCCCGGGGAGCGCAGGGCTGCGATCGATAATCTTTGTCTTGTCTGTAGGCGTAAGCGCAGGTTTGAAGTCCTCCTTCGAGACATAGACGAACATCTGGTCATCGAATCCAGACCCCATCGAGATTGCCGTCGCAAGCGCCGTGACAACAAACGGGACTGCCACCAAGAACCAGGACACGGGACTTAATCCAATTCCGCAGAATGTATCGAGAAGAAACACAACGGCAGCGCCCACAACCAATTTTCCGAGGAAGGTGAACCAGAGTCCGAGCGAAAGGTCAAGACCCAAACTCACGACAAGGAAAATCAGATACAGCAATGCAGGGGAACACAAGTCTTCGATAAAACGCATTGATTTGTAGTATTCGTCAGTAAAAAATGGAAGAGATCGGTGTTATTCAGTCGCTCACAGGATGTACACTCGAGGAGGCGGAACATGCGTTTGACACGTACAAGACAATTCTTGATGCAGTGGATCACATTTTGCCCCAACCTGTAAAACCTGCCGACAAGCATATTCCGACAAAACCGGTTTCTGTCGCGCACATGGATGCTGAACAAGTTCTTCGATGCGCAGAGGGACGCAAACTCATGGATGCCCTCACCGTAACTTCAGTCTACCACCCGAAAATCCAACCCGCCCCGTCGGTTGAGGAGGTCGGAATGCAGGCGCTGCGGTCAGGTCGTGGTGAGCACGCTCTGCTCGAACCTGCTGAGACCTATCAAGAACAACTGGATTCTCCTGAACAAATCTTTCAACCTCCGTCGCAATTCGAGGCGCCTCCTTGAACACATTCATCTGCTCAATATGTTCCTTGCATTGGGCACGTTTGAGAGCATATGCCTCTTCGTCGTCCAGTTCTAGGATTGCAGTCACCCATTCGTCCGGTATGTCTCGTCCACACGCGACTCCGACGGGACAAATCCATTCTTCTACACCCTCCGTGCTCCCACCTGGATGAACAGATTTGGTTTGCGGTTTCGAGTACAGAACTGGAATACCATTGTACATTGCCTCCACCGCAATCCGCCCAAAACTTTCATAATAACTCGGCATGACCAAAATGCGTGTGCGGACTAAGATGGTTCGAATGTCATCGTGAAACGGCGTCCACTCCACATTCGGCGGGGCGGGCGGCGGTTGAAGTTCGCCGTAGTACGGAATCACCGCAAGGAATTTGCGATCCGGCATCTTCTTTGCCAAATCAAAGAACTGGTGGACGCCCTTGTTCACATTTGCATTCACGAGTGTAATGTACTCGCCTTGGAACTCCTCTTCGATCTTGAGTTTCGATTCGTGCAGAATCGGGCGGGCGATATCCGTCCGAACAATATTGGACGGAAAGGGCACAATGTTCTTTCGGTAATTTGCTTCCATCGTCTTGTTGATAAAAAATAGCATCTCGTTCCAAGACTTGGATCCATTTGCAGTGATGGATTGGTAGCGTCCATCAAAATGACACGTTGCAATGATCGGGCGATTGAACCCTCGAGCATTGATACGTCGAACGGAAGGCAGCGCAGGGGCATGCGGACAAATCCAAACCTGACTTGAGTCAAGGTAACTTGTTCCCGCACTGTAGTGCATGAACCGGAATCCTCGGTACACTCCACCGTTGTATCCTTCCGGCGGTTTATCGGTTGTCATCCAGACCACAGAATGCCCCCGCGACTGCAATTCAATTGCTAAATCAATGTCATGTAAAAACGCACCACACATGTCAGGAACACGTGTCGCAAAGAAACACACCTTCATTATACTGTGGGCGTTTCTCTTTTTGCTTGGATTAAGCGTGTAGCATCCCCACCGCGGGTCCACCCAT
>Ga0136642_1001209_pt1 | contig 11413 bp, 5 predicted proteins | sample LowCatLa1302831Y_FD_115313 | JGI IMG/M metagenome (GOLD analysis project Ga0136642, IMG submission 115313) | Freshwater microbial communities from Lower Cathedral Lake, Yosemite National Park, California, USA - 13028-31Y | ecosystem: Environmental > Aquatic > Freshwater > Lake ... | reverse complement strand
TCGTGTCGATAGGTGCGACATCTTCTTCGTATTCCTCTGGGGTTATTCTCTCCAGCACAAATGCCTTCCGATAGTCCGCCTTCATCTTCTTCTCAGTCTCAATCTTCCTATGTATCTCTTGAACTCGGCTCCTGCCACGCTCAACTTCAAGTGCAGCGGTCTCGGTAATATCGCTCACACAGTCAGCTAGGAATTCAGTTGGGACGGAAAAGGATTTCTGTCCTGACAGAACCCTCGTCTTGAAATTTTCTTACGATCCTTCACACGACAGTCGTATCGGAGATCGTCAACAGGGCTCGAGGCTTTCTTTTTCACTCAGCATGACCGATTGAAATTGTTCGGCTAAACCGGAATAGCGCTGAGCATGGATGCCAATTGCTTTTCGGATATCGGATTCGGTGCCGATCAGCGTAATCCGACTCCGCGCGCGCGTCAGGGCCGTGTAGAGGAGTTCTCGAGAGAGCAGGCGGGTCTCCGGGGTAATCGACACAATGACGTGATCGAACTCTGACCCTTGTGATTTGTGGATTGTCATGGCCCACCACGGTTGCCAATCATGAACAGCAGACGACGGAAGTCTTCGGGCTTCTGCATCCTCGGAAACTGATGTATCTGTCTGGTGGCTGGCAACGTAGATGGGACGCTGATCGCTCCCCTCCACAATCAGACCTGTATCGCCATTGCTAATCCCATTCCCGTAGTCGGTAGCCGTAACCAGGATGGGTAGTCCAATAAAGTTGGGTGACGCCCCCATCCGATAGCCAAGTTTGGTTGCCACTTCATTGACCCACCATTCACGGCTCAGCGTTCCTCGGTGTTGTGCGGATAGCACCATCACGGATTCCAAGAGTTCATCACGCCGTGCCTTTAATTCACCCTCAGACGCCTCCGTTCCCAAACCCGCTTGTGCAACCCGCACGAGCTGTTGGGCTCGCTCATGGACCTTCGCCACCGCCTCGATGCCACCTTCGCCCAGAGAACCATCAGCATTAATTCCGACGTGTTGAATAGCGTCGCCGATGACTCCCAAGATCGCCATCACGTCTTCAATGTTTCCCGTTCTGATCGCCTCGAACAGGGCTAGCAATCGTTGACGGCTATCCTCATTCATTCCTTGGTTATGAAGAACTCGATGCACCACATTCAAAGTTATTCCTGGCAAGCCAAATTTCATTGCTTGCACAAGATCCGTCATGACGGAACCTACGTCAATGCTCTGCAACTGATTAGGGTCACCCACCAAAATTAGTCTGGTGTTATCAGAAAGTGATCGGAGTAGTTCGTCGATCAGCGCGAGATCCACCATCGAGGTTTCGTCGACGATGACAAAGTCTGCGTGGAGGGGATCCGTTTGTCGCCGGCGAGCTCTCAGGGGAGATATTTTGAGCAGTTTGTGGATGGTAGAAGGCGCGACTTTTTCCATAATGGATGCGGCGAGGTCGGTATCGGTACCAGCCAGAGCAAGTTTCAGTGATATTTTGATTCTTTGAGCCGCCTTCGCCGTCGGTGCACAAATTTTGAATGAGGCTCGCCCGTCCGTAGAGAGATGCAGAGCCACCAACATCTTGGCCACGGTGAAAGTTTTCCCGGTTCCTGGTCCTCCAGATAGAACCATTAATCGATGATCAAATAATGACATCACGGCATTTCGTTGCAAGTCCGAGTCCCCTGCAGAGGGGAAGATATCCGCCACGCACTTCTCCCAATCGGCTGGCTTTACCAATGCGTCGACTCCCAGTGGCGTGGCTAAGCGTCGGGCGATATCACGTTCCAATCGGAACATGCGATCAAAATACAGACGGTCATGGCGCAGGACGAGGGGACGAGCGTGGTGGTCACCATCCCCAAAGACATCACCACTCAGTTTTTCTCGCCACTGATCCGCAGTGAGCGACTGCATTTCCTGCGGTAGTCGCTGGGTCAGGTCCAGACTCGGAATGTTCTCGAGAAGCAGGCACGAGCCCCCGCGCTTGATGACCGTCAACAGGAGGGCACAAGCCCACAGAGTTTCGCAGTTGGTATCTTCAAACGATTCCACTATCTCAAGCAGACGAGTGAATCCTTTGGAGAGCCAGACGGTTTCTTTGTCACGATCCGAACGAAACTCAAAGGCCTCAGCGATGGCGTTCAAGGTCTCACTTTGCATAGGTAGCTCCATCAAATAGGTCGCTGAGCTCTTCGATGCATTGCTTCGGTGGCAGAAAATGGAGAATTCCTGCTCCAGGTTCGTTTGCCCGCATTCCCCGCAAAAATAGATACGCCGCCCCCGCAATGTTCTTGTCGTAGTCGTAGGTAGCGATACCGAGCCGGCTGCGCACGAAGCGGTGAAGCGCGACGAGATAAATGACCGCCTGGAGTTGGTAGCTGTGTTCACTCATTGCCGCCTGCATCTCGGCCAAGGTATACCCTTCGCCCACATCTTCCTTTAAACGATTGGACTTATAATCCACGATAAAAAAAGACGGGTTCATCGCATCACCACGTGCCATGACGGCGTCAATTGAGCCAGTCATGAAACCATGGAATGTGGTGCTGTCGGGAGTGACGGTCGCTAACCAATCAGAAAAATATGGATCCATTGACAAGTACTTTTTCAAAATATCGATGACGGCCGTCACCGAGACATCCTTAGGAACGTTGAAATCAAAACCTACCTCCGCTAAACGACGGTCGCTCCCATAGTCCGCCAAGGTGGTCGCAGGAGCGACTTCACCCAAATCACCCGACAGGGCAGTTTCAATCAGAGAGACGACCTTCGACAGCGATGTTCCTTTTTCGTTTTCCCCAGTGTTATCAAACTGAAGGCCTTGTTCCGCGGCCATACGAATCACCGAGGCGGTAATTAATTCACGGCGGTCGCCGTCACCGAGTTCGATAGTTTGCAGCACGCGGTGAACCACTTTCCCGAGAAGAGTTGAACCACGCAAAGTGTCGGCGACGGAGGGCTCGACATCAGTCAACTCTGCAGAATCCCCATCTGAAGACGCCTTTTCGTTATCTGGCAATGTTTGCTCGACGCTGATGGAGGAGAGAGCCTTTGAAAGCTCCGAGTAGGACGCTCTTCGAGCAGGCGCTGGAAGTGTTCGAAACTGTTCGGCATTCACCATGACGGTATCCAGCGGAGGGATTTCGTTTACCAGAGCAGGAGTTGTCAGATCCCATTCAAAATACTTTGACTCTTGGACCAATCTTTCTCGGGATTTAAAGTCACGAACGATGGGCTCATTTGACGATAGTGCTGGTTCCCAGGTCCACAGGACATTACGAATACTGGCGCGTGTAAGCGCAACGTACGCCTTTCTCAGATGCTCTGACTTGAGCAGGAGCGATTTGATAACCGAACCGGGTGATTTTTTAGAAGCGGTGATGTCTACGACCGTATGGCCTTCATCACCTTTATAGACGCGATAAGCCATCACCGATTCCGATACGTATGGTGACTTATTCATAAACGGCAACAGCACGATGGGGAACTCGAGGCCCTTGGCTTGGTGAATGGTCATCAGCTGAACGGCCTTACGATCCCCGTCAACTCTCCGAGACCAGACCCCCCCTGCCACATCAGCATCCTCACCGTCATCGTCGGCTGACGTGCTGGTTTCGGCCAAAAATTCAACCAGTTGCTCCATTGAATGCGTCGACTTTGGTCGTAGTAATTCAGCAACGTGATGCAAATCGGTAATATTTCTTTCGGCAGACTCGAAACCGGCGAGCCGAACGAGGACGCCAGACTCTCGAATCACTCTCTCAAAGAATTGAAAGCGAGATTCGGAGTTAAAGGAATTGTGCCAACGGAGCAGGCGCTCGTGGAAGTCACCTAGCCACTGCTCATTACCCGACGTATGCATCTTGGCAATTGTCTGGGAGGGGGAACCACCGAACCAGGTCCACGCCAAGAGGCGCGCGCTTGTCATCCGGCTCGGTTGGCTTACCGCTTCAAGAAGTAGGCGCCACTGAACAGCAGCTAGCGAACTAAAGATGTTGGCTCCACCCACAACCGTATAAGGGATATTGGCGCTTTGGAGCGCTCGTGCGTACCGTCCTATCAATTTATTGTTATGTGAGAGGACACAAATGTCGTCAAAGCTTACGGGGCGCGGAATCGAAGTCTTGGGATCAGGAATTTCCCACGTCGCCAAAATCCCACCAATGTATCCGGGCAGGTCTGCCACCGCTGCGTCTTGAGCCTTTGGGGACGTTAGCTTTCCATCTATGCGTCGAAAATGCCAACCCGACACTTCATCGATATCCTTGAGCGAGCCCTCAGCAGTCACTTTCTCGTACTCAATGTCTACGTAACGCGCGACCAAGGTCTCAGAGATTTCTACGCATTCATTAACTTTTCTCTCCTTACCTCCCTTCGTCTTTGTTGCTTCTGGCTTAGTCCCGAACGCAATTCCCTGGAAAAAGGTATTCGCGCCTTCGACGAACGCCTTCGACGAACGCCGGTTGCTCGTTAGTTTCTTCATCGTGTCAGCGTCCACCGCCTCGCGGTAGATCTGCACGTCACCTCCTCGAAACCCATAGATGGCTTGCTTCGGATCTCCCACGACCACAAACGCCTTCAGCAAGCCGCACTGCGCAATCCGATTAAATATTTTCCACTGAAGACTGTCGGTATCTTGGAACTCATCAATCAACAAAACTTTGATTGTCTGCGCTAACGCCAAGGCGTTCTCGTCATTCAACAATTTCTCATCTAGCTTTGACAAGAGATCGTTGTATCCCGAGAGTCCCAAAAACTGCTTGCGTTGGGAGATCTTCGTTCGAGTTGTCGCAATCAGTTCGACAACGGCAGCGGCGCCGGGGATATCAGCAGACGCGATGATTTCCGAGCCGGGGTTGGTCAATGCTGCCATAAGTCCGTCAAGCGCCCTTTTGAAGTACCCGTCCGGAAATTCTTCTAGTTTTTCCAGCTGTTCTGCTTCGTAGCTTCTGAGTACGTCGCGAAGAACGCTCCTCGCAAAAGCTTTGCTATCAACCTCCGTCGAAATAGCGCCCAGCGGCTCGCCTAACGTCTGCAGAGATCGCTGAGCAAAACCATGGATGGTGCTAATGCGAATCTGCCCGAAATTTGCTAGTGCTCGTTGCAAACGATCGCGTTCAGGCTGTGAGTAGGCCCGGTGAGCTAGGTGCGTATCCTTTTGTCGGACAATATCTGAAATGTTGTTGCGGATTCTAGAAACGAGCTCTGCAGTAGAGGCGCGCGTGAAGGTAACAATGACGATTTCATCTGGTAAGACGTCGGCAATTACGTCGTGCTCATTACTTTGACCCTTGGCTAAATAGTCCGCCACAAAATTTTCAATTGTCCACGTCTTGCCCGTACCCGCACTTGCTTCCAGCGCCCACAAGTCCTTCTGGCGCGGCGCCGTTCGTGAGTACACGAAGGTTTGAGGATCGGGTAGTGGAGTTTCTGAAATCATGTTTTCTTCTTTGTTTTCTCTCCCACAAAGCTGAACAGGGGGAAAGCATTATCGAGTAGTTCCTTAACAGTCTCATGAACAGACCTAAAGGCGTACTCGCCCGTGGCCGTGCGGACTTGAACGGCATCAAGATGGCCCAAGGCCAATTTCCAATAGGGATCTCCTAAATAGGGGAGCTTGTAACTTTGGCTTTTTGCCTCTCCTCGCCAGATTTCGTCTTCCAATGGAGGATCACCAAAACTATCTATAGTCTGCCCCGCCGAAAAGGGAACGGGGGATACAAGATTTTGCTTGTAGAACTTGACCAGTTTCTCGAGCTCCTGTTTGGCTGTTTCGGCATCGCATTCAATATCGAAAGGCTCGCAGAACACCGAGGGGGATCCTCCGTCGGGCTCAAGTCGATACACCAAATGGAGCCGGACCGGCCGAGATTCAATCGCTCGGAGTAGGACCGCACGAACCCAAATGTCCAGAACTTTGGGCAACGAGAGTTTTGAGGTCATTACTTCAACCAGCGTGACCCTCTCGTCACCCACGATGACGTCAAGCTCAACACTGAGCTCACAGCCACCTATTGAAAGAACGGTGGAACGATGTTCGCGCACACCCATCGCGATTCCGTCTCGATAAAACTCCGCCATCTTGTTGACCACCCCTAGGAGGGTGTCTGACTGCAAAATTGGTTCTGGTGGAACATCACCCGAATACGTCAATGAAACAATCCCTGCTTCGAGATCGACGCTCGAACGAGAATCGATGTCCGCTCGCTCCTCCTCCCACAATTTGACGAGCGCATTCGAATACACCAGTCCATTCATCTGAGCATCGATGTCGTCGTTTGCAGAATCGTCAACTGAATTCAGCGAGATGCCAAGTGTTTCCTTTACGAAGACCTTGGGTGGATTGATTAAGAGAGCGGCCAGATCGGCTTGTCGCAACGCAAGGTACCCAGGTGGAGCAACTTCGGAGGTATCAAAAAATTCTGTCCACGTCTTTCGAGTAGATACGTTCGTAAGGCTTTTATCAATCACCGAAAAAGACCACGAGGTCGCTATCACGCCTTCGTTGCGGAGGATTTCAAACCGATCAGAATCTTCGGCATCAAAATTTACTGGATCGAAGGAATTTCGTGGGTGCTGAACCTGTAGCGGCATCACCCACTTCTCGTCTTCAATAGTCTGCGCCTCGTGGAGCGCATCTAATAGTTCACTGAAGGCGACCCCGTTCTCAATTTCTGAGTTATTGTTCACGTCGAAGCTTGAGCGCACGATAGTGAGTCGTTCTTGTGCGCAAAGAATCAGTTCACGCAAACGGCCTCGCGCATCATCCGAAGGGTGCACGTCACCTTGTTGGCGCGACGCGCGTCGTAAGTCACTACGTTCAAGATCGGCAACGGCGAAGGCTCCTTCGTCAAATCCAAGAATGTAGACGGAAGGAAAGGAAACTCCTCGCAGGGAATCCGGCGAAGTGATAGTCACACCGCCCGTGAGTATGGGTCCCATGCTGCCAATAGACGCCAGCGCGTCATCGAGCAGAGTTGCAAAATCTACATACGTCAGAGTGCTCAGGCTGAATGATGCTGACGAACGAAGTGGCGCCAATGCACTCATGACTCTTTCAAATTCTTGCGCCTCCCCATTGCCAGATTTGACTAGCTGGTGAACCCATACATCGAACCACACGAACCAATCGTTGAGGATTTTGCCTTCCTTCCCCGTATGTGCGTCAGTCACAGCATCCTTCAGTACGCTCATCGTCTCCAACAAAAGAATCAACTCTTCAAAATGTCCCGGGGCCACTTCTACCGGTAACATCTTGTCGACGGCACGCAAACGAGGATTCTCTACCATCGAACCGAGGGCCAGGCGATGCAAACCGATTTCCCAAGTGTTGCTATCGCCCAGAGCCGCGAATTCAAAAAGCTCACGGTGCCAAGAGTTCAATCCCCAGCGAATACCAGCTTCTTTAGTCCATTGCGAAAATAACTCCATGCAATTTTCGTCAAAACTTCGGGCACGTCGAACCGCGGGCTCGGATAACAAGGCTAAAATTTCCGACCGCTTACACTGCCCCCCCACGGTAGCAAGTAGGTGACGGAGCGCTCGGAGATAGAAACCTTCATTCGCCACCGAGGGGTCAGCAATGCGATATGCCAACTGGGGCTGGGGGTTTGCACTCGCCGTCATGCGTGAATCTCCAAATGCGGTCCGGATCAAGGTCTCATACTTATCAATTTCGGGGCACACCACTAAAATTTCCGATTCCTGGCGGTACGGGTTCATCGCAAGCTCGTGATGAATCGCATCGCGGAGAACTTCCACTTGGCGCGCTTCACCGTGACAGTTATGAACAATTACGGTGGCGTCGCACTTCGCAAGAGGGCTCACCCGATCGTCTCTCAGCATTCGCTGCAAAACTGCCAAAGCACTGCTCGCAGGAGCCGAGATCGCATTGCGAGGCCGTGCTACGCGATTGACATCCGCACGTCTCGTCATTTCGTCAACAAGAGGGGCCATGGCAAGGCTTGCAGCCCCCCACATGCGTAGCGCACTGGAGCGAAAGGAATTTTGGTCGCTGTTGAAAGGAACCGCTGTGGGTCCAAGGGGACGCACGAGATAAACGGTGACATCAACGTGTGCGGATAGCCGAGATATGGCGTCGACGTAGTCCATTCCCCCGGGGAAAGTCGATACACCAAAGATACTGACGCGGTCGCGGGCGGGTAGAGAAGGGAGAACTTCACTCAAATCATCCCAAGCCTCCGACCAACGTTCAGGTGCCGTCGGTACCCCGATCAGCGAACGAACTGATAGCCACAAGGCTCTTTGACTCTTTTCCAAGTCATTCTGCGGGATGTAATCGGGAGCCACCCAGTCGCGAATCATCTGGGGCCTCCACGTGAAGTAGCGGTCAAACAAATCAGCCACTTGGCGTGATCGAGAAAGTGAAATTTTCCCATCGCCTGTCTTGACCAAGACCGCTTCCGCGGCGTGTGGGTTTCCCTGTGCCCAGTCATAAATCGCGAATTGAAGCTGGGGAAGGGCCCACGGATCTTCCGTTTTGGAATGATGACGTTCGAGATGAGCATTCAACACACGACTCGTCACCCGAGAAGGAAAGTCGTTGGCCCAGTGCGCCACCACGCCGTCGGTGGGTTGGTTCACAGATTCCTGGCCTCGTGAGGCTCCGAGATACTTCGCTACCTCTGTCACCAACCAGCGACGAACACCCGCGGACGGGGTAACAACCCATTCTGGGTTCATCACCATTTCGATTGGCTCCAACCCACTGCGCGGTCGACCTAAATCTTCAGCGAAAATTGGAGCGAGCTCTTCGTAAGAATTACCGAGAACGACCGTCAGCACGAAGCCCCTTTCTCCAATGAAACCCTGTTCGCAATCTACTCATTAAAACTTCACTTACGGAGGGTTCCAAGTATCTTCGCCCACCGAATTTTCCCAGTAATAGATCGAGTACTGCGCATCACAAGGGTAAACCTTAGAGATGGGAAATTTCTGGCGCTGTGTTCACGTCGGGAGTATCATTCGGCAAAGTTTTTTCTTCTAGATTGCGGTAGGTAGAACGTACTAAGAACCTGCGACAGCTCCTCGGGGATGTAACGATACACCCTCCACTTAGCCTTCGGGCATGACAAACCCCAACTGGAATAACGAAGGCTGGAACAACCAGCCGGGTTCCTACAACCCCATTGTGATCAATCAGACACCTCCGCGTCAAAGTAGTCACCTACTGACCGACATCATGATGTTTTGGTTCGGGTGGACCATGCGTGGTCGTCATGACGAACATCGACGCCAACAAGCCACGCTGCAAGCCGCGCAGACCAAGTCTCTCTCCCCTACCGTCACAACGAGGGCTACGGCACCCGACGTGGATCCGGACGGAGAACCTTCCCTTCGGTTTGCCCTCCAACAACCGGCTTTCCTCGCCTGTCGCGATATTCTCGAACGCTTGGCCGACAGCGACGTAGATATCAGCCCTGAAGAGATGCGCTTACTCCACAACTTGCAATCGCTCTCGGGGCACGCCCTAATCCAAATTGATCTCGAGTCGCAACTGGGAAGTGGAGTCAATCCGGATTTGATCAAGATTCCCATGACCCGCAACGCCATTATCTGCTTTACCTATTTCGTAGAGAAACTGCTGGTATCGGGTGAAGCGCTCTCCCAAGAGGAGCGGGCGCGATTCACCATGCTGCGTGATCTCCTGGGTATCTTGCGTAGTCAACATCCCATAGATATGAAAGCAAGACCATGAGTATCCACCAAGAGGAAACTACGTCTCAACCCCGAGGTTTAACCGAGCCAATCACATTCATGGCCATCCAAGCAATCGCCTACCTCAATACCCACCAGATTGACGCTGCCATTTCCCTCCTAGAGGCGAAGGCTGCCGACCCTGAGCGCCTCACGCTAGATCGCATTAAGGACTTTTCCCTCCTACGTCGCGCGTACGAAGAGGTGCGTGACGAAGCCGCCGTACTCGCCACAGCTCAGCGCGAGTGGGCCATGTTCGACTCGGTCACCATGCCGGTAGCCCGCGTGCAAATTCGAGAACGCTTAGGCAATTTCTACAACCGACACGGGAAGCACGAAGAGGCGTTCGCGCTGGCCGACGAAGCAGATCTCATATGCGAGCAGGAATCTGGCCAGCACCCCGAAGGTACCCAGGCCTGGCTGGGTATCTTCTGCGGCAAGGCTAAGACTGCCCGCTTTGAGGCACTTTTGGGCTTGGGCCAATTCGACGAAGCGCAGAAAGTGATTGTCGAGCGAGAGCGGAGGGTGAGCAACGGAGACAGCCCGACCAAGTTGTGGTTCGCTCATGCCCAGTACGCCTTCGCCGAGGTTTCTGCCGGAATCGCGCCTCGGTATGGAGAAGGCCCGGCATTCTGGTTGCAAAAGATTCTCAGTGACCCGTCTCCCTACCCAGCGTCAGACAGGGCTCCCGAGTTTTCCTGGGAGGAGTATCGCGAGATTTGTCGCGGCATGGAGTCATTGATTGCCACGCCCAACATGATCTGGAGCCACCCCAACGATGTGGCTGGTCGAGCAGAAATCCAGTGGGCAGTGGCCTTGCGGATGCTCACCTACATGTCAAACGACACCGAACTCGTCAGCCGCAGTAGAGCCGCTGCTCGCGTCACGGAGAAGAAATTTCAAATTGTGTGGCCTTATTACCGGGAAGACTTTCACTTCATTTACTAAAGGGTCGGTCGGAATGGTACCGAATAGAACCTTCACGACGTTATCGAGATTCCAGAAACCGATCACTGCACGACAGTTGTTCCACTGCCAGCGATAGTGAGTCCTCCCACGATCCCGAGAATCACAGTGGGTCAGGACCGGCGTCTCCTCGTGCTGGTTCTAGATTTGGTTCGTGAAATCATCTTGGTACCGCACAAGAATTGCCCCACGCCTCATTGACCGTCTCATGGGCGCTCCACTCTTTGCCAAGGGGCGACAGATCATCTGTGCCGAGCTCACGGGAACGGTGGTGGAGATCGGTTTTGGTTCGGGTCGCAATGTGCCCTTCTACCCGGCAGCGCTGTCCAAGATCTATGCCGTAGAGCCCTCTTCTCTGGCGCGCGAACTCGCGCAGGTCCGCATCGCGGCCTCCTCGGTTGAAGTGGAGTTCGTGGGTCTGGTCGGGGAATCAATTCCGCTGCCTGACGCCTGTGCCGATCACGCACTGTTGACCTTCACTTTGTGCAGTGTGCAGGACCCCGCACAAGTCCTGTCGGAAATTCGACGCCTGCTGCGACCCGGTGGGCGTCTCTATCTCCTAGAGCACGGTCTCGCGCCGACGTCCACGGTGCAAAAGTGGCAACATCGTTTCAATCACTTCGAAGAAGTGGTGGCCGATGGCTGTCAACTCATTCGCGATCCCCTGCAACTCTTAGAGGCCGCCGGCTACAACCTTGAGCGCGTGACCCAGCGTTTCCCGGGGAAGCCCACCCCGTGGACGTA
>Ga0136642_1001208_pt1 | contig 11422 bp, 10 predicted proteins | sample LowCatLa1302831Y_FD_115313 | JGI IMG/M metagenome (GOLD analysis project Ga0136642, IMG submission 115313) | Freshwater microbial communities from Lower Cathedral Lake, Yosemite National Park, California, USA - 13028-31Y | ecosystem: Environmental > Aquatic > Freshwater > Lake ... | reverse complement strand
TGAGTGCCCCACTGTACCTGAGTAAGTGGGGCAGACCAAAAATCGTGTGGAAATGGCGCTAATTACTAGAGGGCAGCGAGCGCACCCTTGTAATCAACGATATTTCGCGCATCACCCATGCCATTGACGACCTGCCAACGCAGGATTCCCTCTTTATCGATGATGAATGTGCCACGGAAGGCGCATCCACGATCTGCATTGAATACTCCGAAGGCCTCAGATACTGCGCCATGTGGCCAAAAATCAGAGAGCACGGGGAAGTTGTAATTTTCTTGAGCGGCAAATACCTTCTGCGTAAATGGTGAGTCGCAAGAGACCGCAAGAAGTTCAACGCCATCATTTTGGAATGCAGAGAGATCATCGCGCAGCGCACAGAGCTCGCCGGTGCATGTTCCGGTAAATGAGAAGGGATAGAAAACGATGACGACGTTCTTATTTCCCTTAAAGGATGAGAGCGTAACTTTTTCACCGAATTGATTGGTGAGGGTGAAATCTGGAGCGGCATGGCCGATAGTCAAAGACATTTAATCCACTTTCTTAACGTTTGGCACTCTTTCGAGCAACTAATTTTGTTGCGGTCCAATGCGGTGCAACTAAAAATGAGACAGTTTGTGTGAGGCCAGCCGTTGGAGCGGAATCTTGAATATCGCTCGGTTCGACATGTCCTGCAATGCCAACTTTAGGGGTTAATAACCAGATCGGCCCGTTTTCACCCAAGTAAGTCAGCGCATCAACGAGATCATCGACGAGATCCCCATCACCTTCGCGCCACCAGACGATTACGGCATCAACGACTTCATCGAGATGACCGCTCAGTAGATTTGAACCAATCTTCGCCTCAATGGCATGGCGCAATTGATCGTCACAGTCGCTGTCATAGCCGACCTCAAGTATTAACTCCCCAGGAACCAGTCCAAGGCGTTCAACACTTGCCGTTAACCCCTGTGGGGAGTTCACCAGAACCTCCAGAATTCTTCCGTGGGACCTTAGGCGCCTATCCCCTGGCTCCCGCCCTGAGCGGGGCGAGTAGGAGTAGTCCACTCAACTTCTCGCGTGAGCGCAAGCCCTTTGATGTGAATAAACTCCTCCCATGAGCGAAGCAAGCGGATTCAACCAATTCATCGATACCCCGAATAATCTCATCGATCAGTTGGTCGATTTGGATCCTTCGGAGACCGCTGAATGGAAGGCCTCTCTGGACTCGCTCCTGGCCAGCGCGGGACCTACGCGCGCCCGTTACATCATGCTCTCACTCCTGCAGCACGCCCAGGAGAATAAGTTGGGGGTTGGCGCACTTCGCACTACCGATTACATCAACACAATTCCGACCAATCGCGAGCCGCAATTCCCTGGCGACGAACTCTTAGAACGTCGTATTCGAGCCATGGTTCGCTGGAATGCGGCGATCATGGTGCACCGCGCGCAACGACCTGGAGTCGGCGTGGGCGGACATATCTCCACCTTTGCGTCATCGGCCTCTCTTTACGAGGTGGGATTCAACCACTTCTTCCGCGGCCAAGAACATCCCGGTGGTGGAGATCAGATTTTCTTCCAGGGACATGCCAGTCCTGGAATGTATGCCCGCGCATTTGTAGAAGGTCGATTGACCGAACATCAGATGGATGGCTTCCGCCAAGAACTTTCACATTCTGGTGGCGGACTCTCTTCTTATCCGCATCCGCGTTTGATGCCAGATTTCTGGCAGTTCCCTACTGTTTCAATGGGACTCGGTCCTATTAATGCAATTTATCAGGCGCGTTATAACCGCTACTTAGCTGGCCGCGGAATTAAGGACACTTCGGATCAAAATGTCTGGGCCTTCTTGGGCGACGGCGAATGCGATGAACCAGAGACGCTCGGCGCAATCAGCCTCGCTGCCCGCGAAGGACTCGACAACCTCAACTTTGTTATCAACTGCAACTTGCAACGCCTTGATGGTCCGGTCCGTGGAAATGGAAAGATCATTCAAGAACTCGAATCAATTTTCCGTGGCGCAGGCTGGAACGTCATAAAGGTCGTATGGGGTCGCGAGTGGGATGAACTCCTTGCCAACGATCGCGAAGGCGCACTCGTTGATTTGATGAACCGCACCACCGATGGTGATTACCAGACATTTAAAGCCGAAAGCGGCGCTTATGTTCGCGAAAACTTCTTTGGCCGCGATCCACGAACCGCAGCGCTTGTCGCTGGCTGGAGCGATGAGAAGATCTGGGGTCTTAAGCGTGGTGGCCACGATTACCGCAAACTCTTTGCTGCCTACAAAGCTGCAACTGAAAAGAATGGCAAGCCAACTGTAATTTTGGCGAAGACCATCAAGGGTTGGACTTTGGGCTCGCATTTTGAAGCACGTAACTCGACGCACCAGATGAAGAAGATGACGCACGAAGATCTGATTCAGTTCCGCGATACGTTGCATATTCCACTTCCGGATTCCGCGATCGATGCCAAGGTGCCTGCTTATTACCATCCTGGTGTTGAATCACCTGAATACAAGTACATGATGGAACGCCGTCGCGAACTCGGTGGATCAGTTCCATCTCGCCGCAAGACTTCCCGTCCGCTGCCACAGCCTGTCGATTCCACATATGACTCTGTGCGACGTGGTTCTGGTCAACAAGAAGTCGCCACAACAATGGCCTTCGTTCGCCTACTGAAGGATCTTGTTAAAGATCCCGAAATCGGCAAGCGCTTTGTTCCAATCATTCCCGATGAGGCTCGTACCTTCGGACTTGATAGCCTCTTCCCAACTCTCAAGATCTATTCACCGCTCGGTCAGACTTATGCCGCGGTGGATCGTGAATTGATGTTGTCTTATAAGGAATCAACCTCTGGCGTGATCTTGCACGAAGGTATCAATGAAGCGGGATCCACCGCATCGTTCACCGCCGTGGGTTCTTCGTACTCAACCCATGACGAGCCAATGATTCCTATCTACATCTTCTATTCGATGTTTGGATTCCAACGTACCGGCGATGCCTTCTGGGCTGCCTCCGATCAGTTGTGTCGTGGCTTTGTCGTTGGAGCTACCGCAGGGCGCACCACGCTCAATGGCGAGGGTTTGCAACACGAGGATGGTCACTCTCCCCTTCTTGCATCGACCAACCCCGCGGTCGTTGCCTATGACCCCGCCTTCGGATACGAAGTCGGACACATCGTCAAAGACGGTCTGCGCCGCATGTATGGCGAGAACAGCGAAAATATCTATTACTACTTGACCGTCTATAACGAGCCTTACATGCAACCAGCAGAGCCAGAGAATCTAGATATTGCAGGTCTGCTCAAGGGTATGTACTTATACTCACCCGCATCCAAGAAGGGCAAGAACGAGGTCAATCTCTTGGCCTCTGGCGTTGCTCTCAACTGGGCGATTAAAGCGCAACAGCTACTCATGGATGATTTTGGAATCAAGGCCGATGTCTGGTCGGTTACTTCATGGAACGAGCTGCGTCGCGACGGTTTGGAAACCGATCGCCACAACCTACTCAATCCCCATGATCAACGCGTCGCCTATGTAACCGAGAAGCTGGAGGTATTTGATGGTCCAGTAATTGCCGTCAGCGACTTCATGCGCGCGGTACAGGATCAGATTGCTCCTTGGGTCCCACAAGACTTCTATTCACTCGGTACTGACGGCTTTGGATTGTCAGATACCCGAGGTGCCTTGCGCCGCCACTTCAAGGTCGACGCTGAATCAATCGTCGTAGCGACCCTGGCTCAACTCGCTAAGAATGGCGAGATTAAGGCAAAGGTCGTTCAAGAGGCTATCGACCGGTACCAGATAGAAGATGTGACTGCAGCAGATGCGGGCAACACCGAAGGTTCTGGCTGATCCTTAAGCAGTTACTTTCTTAGGACCAAGTTTTTTGAAGAACGAGAGCGCGATCATAAGCGCTCCCGGGATCATGAGACTGTAAGTGATTGATGTCGCCTGAGCTACCCAAGAGATCACAAGTTTCACCAAGAGCGTCAATACTGCGATTGCAAAACCTATCTGTGCGACAACGACACCACCAGGAAAACTAGAGCGCTGGCTAGCTATCTGAGTGAGGACCCCGGCAAAGTATGAACCACCTAAACCGCCGATAAGGAATCCTAAAATTTCACAGGTGAAAGCCAAGCCAAAGTTACGGGTAGAAAAATATTTGGCCAAGAGCAAGAAGACCATGAAGCTGCCGCCGCCGATTCGAGATGTGAGGCGAATCCAATAAGTATCAGATTTCCTAACTTGTATCTTGTGGTAACCCAGGCGACCGATCGTCATTCCGATCATAAATGTTAGGTAGGGCACGATGCTCAGTGTTGTGCTTGCCTTGATCTCTTGGTGTGAGGACAAGGTCACCCAATCACTCGTGGAAAATTCCACCATTACTCCACACACATAAGCGATCGCTATATAACGATCTGTGGTCAGCATCGACCAGGTATCTCTTACCTTGATCGGTGCTTCCTCACCCTGATCCTGGGCTCCTTTTACTAAATAAGGTCGAAGTCCAAATATCGCGATCATGGTCCCAAGCCAAAGAATTCCCATTAATGGTCCGATATGCCAAGCCAAAGAAACATGAGAGGTAATCGCGATAGAGAGAACTGTTGAAAGCAAAGTTCCAAAACTCCAGATGCCATGCATCTTTGGAATTGATTTCTCACCGCTCAGCAATTGCCGCTTGAGAGCTTGATCATGTAACGCAATGTTGTATCCGTTAAATCCTGCTCCAAGCAGAATATTCATGGAAACGTAGATCCAGGGAGTATGAATGTGAGGAATTGCCGCAATCGGCCCATACATAAATCCCGCAGAAACTACGAGTACGGGACCGACTCCAATGCGGTGAGTCAACTGCCCAACCACCATAAAGGCGATAACTGCCCCGATTGCACCTAGGCTTACCAAGACTCCAAAAGTTCCGTTATTTACATTGAGGTTATGTTTTAAATCAGGTGCGCGCGAGGCTAGCGCCAGAACAGCAACTCCAAAGAAGAAAAATAGCAGGCCTTGGTTCACACGTTCACGCCGGGTGACAAGAATGGTCAAAAGAGTGCACTCGCTAACTGTTGTCGTGCCCGAATCAGGATTGGATCAGCTGGGTCGACCAATGCAAACAACCCTACGAGATGTTCACGAAGTTCTTTGCGATCATCTCCGCTCGCCCGCTTTACCGCCGCGATAAGGCGAGCGAAAGACGCTTCGAAATTTCCTTGCGCGATTTCGCAATCAGCGGCTTGTTGTGCCAGGGCGTTATCAGATGGATTGAGATCGGCCTGCGCAATGACTGCATCAGAATCTAAGCCATTAATTCGAAAAAGGAGTTCGACTTGAGCAAAGCCCAGCAGCGCTAATGGGTTGCTAGGAGCGCGATTGAGCCACTCACGATAGGCCGCCTTGGCTCCTGCGAAATCGCCTTTTTCGAGCGCATCCAGGGCTTTTATCTCTTCGGGTTCCAACTTCTCTTCTACTTCTCCTTCAGGTGAAGCCATTGCTGTTCCAACACCACGTTCTGCAGCCAAGGACAGAACTTTGTCGACCACTAATCGCAATTGCGGCACGGTTGGAACTGTCTCAAAGAGTGGAACCACCTGCTCTTGAATAATTGCGAGCGCAAGTGGAACTGTCTGAACCTGTAGCGCTTGCGCTACCTCTGGCTCGAGGTCCACATTCACATTTCCGAGCAACCATCCGGCACCTTCTGGTCTGGCCGAATCATCCTCGTGCATCTTTCCAAGTGCTGCCATGACTGACTGCGATTGGGCAGAGCGCGCGGACCAGCAGATCAAAATGACTACTTGTGCATGCGATGCCGGTAAGACATCCTGCATCAAATTTGTTTGCGAGATGGAAATTCCAGATAACTCTCCGGCCTGCACTGGATTTTTTAAAGCGCTTAAGTCAATAGCAGATCCGAAATTTCTAGGAAGAGAACTCATCAACCGCTACCGCTTCCTCGTGTGTGGGTACATTTCTAAATGGCAGGATAGAACGAATGTAATCCTCTGTGGCAAAGGTTATGCCCAAATCCTTACCTGCCTGTTCACCCAGGTACCAACGGTGCTCGAGTATTTCATGGAACATCTGCGCTGGCTCAACTCGACCGCGAAGATCCTCAGGAACCATATCGATGACGCGATGATAGGTCTCTGCCAACCAACGGCGGGCGCTATCGTCTATCGGTGGCAACGGCTTCTTCTCGCGTCCGCGGAAGCGGTCGAAGGAGGCGAGCAGCCGCTTGGCTTGCAGCTCTTCGGCGTGGAGTCCCATCAGTTCGTATAGGCGATTTTGGTGATATCCGGCGGCGACCAACTTTGGAGAGAACTTGAGAGCGCCCTTTTCTCCATCGAGGGTGACCTCAACCTCTTCGACAGCGAACCCCAGATCTTGAACGGCACGCATCGCCTTTTCAACGGCATGGCGATCACTGGGATCTAAGACTTGTGGCTCCTTGAGCATGGACCAGAGGCGGCGATAACGCGAGATGACACGATCCGCGGCCCGGATGGGATCCATCCCCGGGTGCAACAAACCTGCGATAGCAAGATCTTCCAATTCGGCGGCAACGTTGAATTGGGCAATATCTAGATCATGCTCGCGCTGACCGTTGCTTAGTCCCGGCTGGAACTCCCCGGTTTCGGCATCGACCAGATAGGCGGCATATTCGTCTGCATCCTGGCGGAAGAGGGTGTTAGAGAGCGAGCAGTCCCCCCACCAAAACCCGAGCAGGTGGAGCCGGACAAGAAGGAGCGCCAGCGCATTAGCCATGTTGTTGATCTCGTGCGGGGTGACCTTGCTGCTCATGATGACGCGGTAGGGCAGGGAGAAGGGCAGGTAGCGGGTTACCAGCGCTACTGGAAGGGGGTTGGCCTGATTATCAAGTCGATTTTCCACGATCGCCACCGGCTCCACACAAGGAGCATTTCGGTTATTTAACTCGCGCAAGATTTTGTACTCACGATTGGCAAACTCTTACACGGTCTATTTGACTGCGAAGACATCAGGATCGCCTGGACCAGTGCGGATCAAGCGAACGATGTGGCGGGATATTCCGCGCATGCTGGTCAGACCAGGGTCCTCTGGCCAATCTTCGAGCTGCTTGCGCCAGGGCAGAGAGGCCAGGGCGAGCATGTCCTCACTCAAACCCGTAATTCGCAGCTCGCTCACTGCCCTATCTTCTCGTATTATCAAACTATGGCGCTCAAGAAACCCTGGCTCTACTTTGGCAATAAGGCGAGCGATTCATCACAGTCTGCCCCCGTCGCATCTATGGGCATCCCGGGAGTTCCAGTAGATCGGGGCCACCCCTTCTATTTCGGCTTTCTGGCGGCTTCTGGGGCGGTCATTGCAATCACGATGCTCAAGGCCTTTGCGAGTGCCGGTCAGGTCTTTGTCCTCATCATTATCTCGCTATTCCTGGCCGCGGGACTAAATCCATCAGTCGAATTCTTTCGCCGGCGTGGTCTGAAGCGATCCCACGCCGTTATGGCGGTGGTCCTTTTCGTTCTGGTCTTTGTCGGTATTTTCTCCGCGGTGGTTATCCCTCCGGCAATTACACAAGTCAGTAATCTCTTTAAGAACGCCCCAAAGATTCTGCAAGACCTCAAATCAAATCGCATTCTTGGAGATCTCAACAAACATTACGGAATTATTGATTCGCTACAGGCTAAATTCAATTCATCTATTCACAATGGCCAATATGTAATTTCGGCGTTCGGCGGAGTAATAGGAGTTGGCAAGGCTGTAATCTCCGGCGCGGTTGCAGCGCTTACCGTTTTAATTTTGACGCTCTATTTCTTGGCTTCACTCCCCAGCGTAACCGGAGCTGCTTATCGTTTCGTACCAGCATCTCGGCGCGATAGAGTCTCTAAAATCACCGATGCGATCATCCTTCGAATTGGCGGATTCGTGAGTGGGCAGGCGACCGTCGCATTTATCGCATCTTTCTTTGGATTAATACTCGCCCTCTCCCTCGGCCTGCCTTATCCATCGGCCATCGCCGTTTTAGTTTTTGTTTGTGGCGCCATCCCACTTATCGGACATCTTCTAGGCGTTACCGTCATAACATTAATCGCACTCAGCAAATCACCCACAGCAGCAGTGATTACATTTGTTTTATATATCGCTTATATCCAGATTGAGAATTACCTAGTTATGCCGCGGATCATGCGCAGATCACTTTCCATGCCAGGAATCGTCACAATTATCGCCGCTCTCGTTGGTGTCAGCCTTCTTGGCGTAGTCGGTGGAATCTTGGCTGTACCAATCGCTGCCGCTATCTTGTTAATTATTGATGAAGTTGTTTATCCGAAGGCAGATATCTCCTAGATTTCAGTCGGAAGCGGCAACCTCTCTGGCGCCATCTGCTTAGTGATTTCACTCAAGATTAAGTGAACAAAAGGTTCGCCGACCCAAAGATGCTTGGCTCCCATAATCGGAATCAAATTGAGGCGAGGAAATGTTTTAAATCGCTCGATGGCCTGTTCCGGATTTAAGTACTCATCACGCTCTGGCACGTAAGCGATGACTGGTCGTGAATCGTTCTGCCAAAATTCTAGAACACTATCTGGCGTACGCTGCATAGGGGGGCTAAGCAGAATCAAACCAGCGACGCGTGGATCCTTGGCATAACAGAGGGCTAAATCAGTTCCGAAGGACCATCCGAGAACCCAAAGAGAGGTAACTTTTAGCGTGTCGAAGCAGTAATTGATCGCCGCAACTACATCTTCAACTTCACCCACTCCGTGGTCATAGGCGCCTTCAGAAGTGCCGGCTTCGCTCGATGTGCCGCGGGTATTGAAACGGATGACCTGAATACCGGCCATGGCTGGAAGTCGATTCGCCGCCTTCTTTAAAATATGGCTATCCATCATTCCCCCGCCCGTGGGATTCGGGTGGAGGCAGAGCAGGGAAGCAGTTATCTCCCCGAGGGGGGTCGCCACTTCTCCAACCAGTGTGAGTTCATCGGAGGTCACGATTGTGAACGGATGGCGTTTGGAAGGTAGGACCGTACTTGGCCTAATTAACTCGCTCACAAAAGGAGTTTACTCTTAGCCTATGAACCGACCAACCGAAATCATCAGTTACGCCCCTGCTACGGGTGCGGAAGTGGGCCGGTACCCAAATACGCCAGCCGCAACTATCGACGAACTGGTGGCGCGGGCTAACGCAGCTTCTACTCATTGGCGCGCTCTAGGATTCAATGGGCGCAAAGCGATACTGCGATCGTGGGCACATTACATATCGCTCCACACCGATGAGTTAGCTCTGATTGTCTCTGCAGAAACCGGCAAACCGGTCAGCGATGCCGCCCTTGAAATTGCTATCGCCATCGAGCATGTCTCCTGGGCGGCACGAAAGGCGAGGCGATACCTGCGCAACTCGCACCGTGCGCCTGGTTTGTTAATGGCAAATATGTCTGCCCATGTTGAATACCAACCGCTGGGAGTTATCGGGATCATCGGACCTTGGAACTACCCGGTCTTTACCCCGATGGGTTCAATCGCCTACGCGCTCGCCGCGGGTAATGCTGTCATCTTTAAACCGAGTGAATACACCCCTGGCGTCGGCCACTGGTTAGGAGAATCCTTTAACGCGATTGCACCGGATGCAAACATTTTCTTCGTCGCTACAGGTGGACCAGAGACTGGCGCAGCACTGACCAGAAGCGCGGTTAACAAAATTGCTTTCACAGGATCGAGCTCTACTGGAAAGAAAATTGCGGCAATCTGCGCCGAAACCTTAACCCCAGTCTTGATGGAATGCGGCGGAACCGATCCCGCAATTATCGATCGCGATGTCGATATAGATCGAGTCGCTAGTGCGGTGCTCTGGGCAGCAATGGGAAATGCGGGACAGACCTGCGTGGGAATCGAACGGGTGTATGTGCATCAAGAGATCGCGCAGCGCTTTTGCGAAAAGATCTCTGCGCTGGCATCAGAGCTCGTCGTGGGGCGCGATTACGGCGCCGCAACGATGCCAAAACAACTAACCGTCATTGACTCACATATTAGAGATGCAGCTAACCGCGGCGGCGAATTCCTGGTCGGTAGCATTGACTCGGTTCAGCCACCATTTGTTCTTCCGACCATCATGACCAACGTTCCCGAAGATAGCCTTGCGGTCGCTGAAGAAACTTTTGGGCCGACACTAACCATACGCAGCGTCGCATCTATGGGCGAAGCAATTGCGCTCTCTAACGCGTCGCAATACGGATTAGCGGCTTCCGTTTGGTCCAAGCGACAAGGAAAAGCGATTGCTAGTCAATTGCACTGCGGAATGGTCTCGGTCAATTCAGTCATTGCATTTACTGCAACACCTTCAATGCCATTTGGTGGAGTGAAGCAGAGTGGATCGGGTCGGGTACATGGACCAGAGGGCTTGCGAGAATTTACTTACACTCGCGCTGTAGTTGCAACAAGATTTAGGATCCCGCTCAACTTCGCAACCTTTAAACGAACTGCGGCAGTCGATTCATTCATTAAGCGCTTCGTCCGCCTACTCAACCGCTAGAAACGAGGGGCGTTGCGAGAACGCTCGGTGCGAGGCTTGCGTTGATCCTTCTTGCTCCAGCACGCCGTATGCCAATGCCGTCTTGTATCAAGATCATCATCGATCCAAGCAACGATATGGGGCGTCGCTGTAGGAATTAACTGGTCACAACCCGGACAACGATAAGGTTTCGAGGAGCTCGAACCTGTGATCTTTCGTACGGTGTACACGCCCTCAAGGTGCTCCTCCACGGTATGAAAAGAGGCCGTTATGTCACGATCTTCAGGTTTTGGCCCACCGCCGCGCTTTGCCTTGGGATGATTTCTGCGCGGGCTCATACCCCTATTCTTTCGCATTCCCAGCAAAACTTCGCCATCGAAATTAGCGCCTTGGTGTGCAAATACGGCAAGATGAAACCATGAGCGCCGCTATTGAAGTACTCGATTTACGCAAAAGTTACGGCGATCAAGAGGCAGTTGCAGGAATCTCCCTGACCATTGAGCGTGGCGAGATCTACGCCATCCTTGGCCCTAATGGCGCGGGCAAGACCACAACGGTCGAAATCTTGGAAGGTTTCCGTTCTCGAGATAGCGGGAGCGTCTTCGTTCTCGGGTCGGATCCAGGTTCTCTCGGCATTCATGGCTCTGCCTGGCGCAATCGAATCGGAATCGTGCTGCAATCCACCAGCGATGCCGCTGAACTCACCGTCGCTGAAACCGTCCACCACTTCTCTCATTATTACTCCAAGCCGAAAGATCCAGATTCCGTTATCGAACTCGTCGGGTTGACCGATAAGAGAGATGCAAAGATCCGCACCCTTTCGGGTGGGCAGCGCCGTCGCCTTGATGTTGCGCTCGGCATTATCGGATCTCCTGAAATTCTCTTCCTCGATGAGCCAACGACGGGATTTGATCCAGAAGCGCGTCGGGCATTTTGGGAGTTGATTCT
>Ga0136642_1001207_pt1 | contig 11426 bp, 12 predicted proteins | sample LowCatLa1302831Y_FD_115313 | JGI IMG/M metagenome (GOLD analysis project Ga0136642, IMG submission 115313) | Freshwater microbial communities from Lower Cathedral Lake, Yosemite National Park, California, USA - 13028-31Y | ecosystem: Environmental > Aquatic > Freshwater > Lake ... | reverse complement strand
CTGGGTCTGGGTCGACGGCGCGACTCTCGGTAACAAGAGAAGCGAAGATTGGACTTTGCCCGGATCACAAAATAGGCGCCTTCATCAGTGAATCGCCGCAGGCGTCTGAAATCTATGTATCCAAGATCCATTACCTAGATGGCGCCTGGTTCTATGGGCAAGTCGTCGAGGATATTGATCTCGTGAACCGCACCCTCCGTCAGAGCGAGAAACGTGGGTATTGGACCGCGAAGAGCAAGGAGTGTATGCAGTTTAATGGCCGCTTTAGTCGTGCGAAAGTGGGCCCACGGAAACAGACTCAAGCACAGATCGATGACTGTGGCATCCAGAGCATAAACGGTTTGGTCGAGTTCGAGTGCGAAGGGCTCATTCGCGTAGAGTTTGCGCGCTCGACGAATCAGGCTCTGCGCCCAGTCCGCAAAGATCCGCCAGTCTCGAACTTCGTTCGCATCGGCCAACGTGCTGCGGCGAAGCTGCGATCGAAACCCCATTTGATACAAAAGTTCCGATCGGGCGCAAAGCGCCGACTCCAAGTCCCGCAAGCTCTCACGAAAGGTGAGCTGCGCAAATGCCATCGCAAGCCACTGATCATGGCATCCAAAATGTATAACGCCGAGGTCCCCACGATAACGATCGACGCAGCGACGAAACGTTTCCCTGTGCCCCAAACTGAGCACTTGCGCAAACCCGGTTTGAGAAGCCATCCGGCCAAAATACCGGTATTTTGGCCCGACCGAATGCAAAATGCGTCACACCTTAAAAATCGTATTAATAAATGAACAATAATAGCTTATGAAACTCAATCGAGCAAACCTCCGGACACTAGTATTATATTTTATAATTTTATCTAATAGTATTTAGCAATATTTTCCTTAGTCTTACAAAAATCTAAAAACCAATCTTCAGGCTACTTTAGGATGCGCGTGGGTACGCTTGAAAAACACTTATGGTGGCACGTGCGCAGGCCGCTTCAGTCGCAACCCATCACGATCTCGATTCGCTGATCGGCACGTGGCGCGATGACCCTGAGTTCGACGCTGCGATCCGGGCCTTCTAGCAGGTTTTAGTGGTAGTCTTCGAAAAGGACTTCTCCGGGGCCAGCCTCTGCAAGCCCGGCGGCACGCTCGCCGTGATCGGCTCGAATTCTGCCAGCCTGGTTTCTGCGCTACAGACCCTTCGCCAATTCTGAGACGGATTCCCCCCCCACTCCACTTTCGCCTCCGAAGGCACTTGCATTGCACATGCTCTTTTCACGAGGACGGGTGAAACTCCCCTCGTTTACGCCTCCGGGGTTACGCTTTTTAGCGTTACGCTCAAAAGCTGAATCATCAACGACGTTGCCGACCAAAAACTAACAAACAACGGCCCCCCTCGGCTCGACCGCGGGCGTCAGCTCTTGCCCTGCTTTCTAAGGACGGTCAGCAGGTGGTCATACTCAGCGTGCGGACCGATCCAGACCCACGTATTTCTTCGCCTTCGCGGTGGCCGAGCGAGCCGGTTATGTTTGCCTACTCGCACTGACCAAAAGCCCTCGTCCACCGGTTTAAAGTGCAACGAGGGATGCTAGGGATTCTCGCGCCACAGGAGGTAATTTTTATTGTGCGTTTGTAAATCGTTGTTAATTAGTTTTTTGATGTCCAGAACTTGCCGACATCGAGACCCCGGTAATTATTCCGATTGAATTCGGCAAACTTGCCGTTATGTTTTAGCCATGACTATCGCCGCCCTCGACCGCTTCACCAACTTCCGGGGTGCCGCACTGATCGACCAGATGAACCGGGGGATCGCAGCCAGTTCCTTTGCCCAACTGGCAAAGCTCGTGCAAGTGCCGGTGGAAGAATTCGCTGGCCTGCTGGGGCTCAGCCCGCGCACCCTGCGAAATCGGCTCACGCTCACTGCCACGGAAACTGAACTGGCCTATCGCGTTTATCGGGTTTTCCGGCGCGCAGAGGAAGTGCTGGAGGATGAGGATACCGCTCGTGCGTGGTTGGTGACGCCGCAGCGCGCCCTCGGCAACAGGCCGCCCATGTCCTTTCTCATTCGCGACGTGGGCGTGGCCGAGGTTATGAATCTCCTCGGCGCCATCGAAGATGGCGGCTACCTGTGAGGTTTTACCGCATCGCTCGAGCGAAGTATAAGACGCCCGCACTCGCTTTTAGCGGGGAGTCGGCGATGAAATACTTCCACCGCTGGAACCGGGCGGCGAGCGATCTGCGCGCGGTCTATCTTTCGGATTCGCTCGCTCTGGCCTGCATGGAAACCCTCGTCCACATCCGGCCTTTGCCGCGGGTGTTTCCCAAGAGCGTCTATTACGTGGTCGATATTCCTGACCGGTTTCTCTGGAGGCCAGCGTTCAAAGAGTTGCCGCCAGACTGGGATATCGAGCCCGTCCCCACAGGGCCTATGGACTTTGGCACCAATTTCCTCCGTGGGTTAACCGCGGTGGGACTCGTCGTGCCAACCGTTCTGCAACCGATCGGGGATAACGTTCTGCTCAACCCAGCACACCCGGACTTCGATCTGCGCTGGATCACCGGCCCCTCAGACTACCCCTACAATCCTCGGTTGGAGTGACCGGGATTCGCGGTTCATCGGCAGGAGTTGCCTCCAAGCCCAATGCTGTCCCACTTAGTGAACAGAAGTGTAATGTAAGCAGCATTTTTGCATGGAGTTGAGGCTTTAAGAGCCTGCTCACGATTTGAACCCGGAGGGCGCCTTTGGCGGTCGGATGCCTGATGAACACCGGTCAAACCGTCTTCACCCAAGTCATGGCGTGTATTCCTCACTGGGAGTTTCAGCGTGCATATGAGTTGTGTCCGTCAAGTTCTGCAAAAAGGCGAATCATGGTAGGGTTTTCTATTTCCCTCAACCCGCGTGCGCCCCAGCCTTTTCTCCCATGAGCAAACCAGACATCCGCTGGCTTCAGTGCTTTCAAAACTTCCGTATGGCCCTGTCCCGTCTCTCCGCGGCAGTGATACTGGCCGCGGAGCGTCCATTGTCCGAATTAGAGCAGCAGGGGCTCATCCAAGTCTTTGAATACACCCACGAGCTGGGTTGGAATGTTCTGAAGGATTACCTCGAGGCTCAAGGTTTCGTAAATATCATCGGTTCCAAGGGCGCGACCCGCGAGGCCTTCAAGAACGCGGTGATAACAGACGGCGACGCGTGGATGGACATGATCAAGGCCCGCAATGCCACCTCGCATACTTACAAACCGGCAGTCGCCGATGACATCGCCAAAAATATCCTTGGCCGTTTCCACCCCGCGCTGATCGCTTTGGAAAAGCGCATGGCGGAACAGGCCAAGCAGGAGACCGATGGTCTGTAAACCATCCCGGGCCTAAAGAGCCCGGGCTTTGAAGAATGAAACCAAAAACAAAGTCCCGCACCGCAGGAGCAACGCAAGCTGCGACGGCGACGGAGCGCGTCCTAAAATGAACCACGGACTGCCTGAGCTCACAGTTGAAAAAATCTACGGGGTGCTGTCGCGGCATCCGCAAGTCGAACGCGCCATCCTTTACGGCTCGAGAGCCAAGGGGAACTTCAAGCCTGGCTCCGATATTGATCTGACCTTGGTCGGGGAAGGACTATCCGAACGCATCCGCGCTCAGATAGACGAAGAGCTGGATGATTTGCTGCTGCCCTACGAGTTTGACCTGTCCGTGCTCGGCGTAATCACGCACCCGGAACTGCTCGATCACATTCGGCGGGTAGGCGTGGTTTTTTACTTCCGGCCTTAAAAGGCCGGGAGGATGTCAAGATCCACCGAGTCAAAACGCCCTTAAATCAGTTGCCTCGTCGAGCGATCCGATTTTCCTGCACTCGATCGTTAAACATCAAACGAACTTAAATTTTTAATCCTATGAAATCCATCGCCCAATTCGCCCTCATCGCGGTCCTCGCGCTTGGCTTCGTGCCGACCGCCTCCGCGGCGACCGAGACCTATGTCATTGATCCCGTCCACTCGACGCTGAACTTCAGCCTCCGTCATCTCGTCTCAAAATTCACCGGTAGCTTCACCAAACTCAGCGGTAGCATCAGCGTTGACCGAACCGATCTCACGCGCAGCTCAGTTGAAGCCCAAATTGAGATCGCCTCGCTTAGCACCGCCGATGAAAAACGTAACGGTCACGTTTTGAGCTCGGATTTCTTCGATGTCTCCCAGTACGCCACGGCCAGCTTCAAGAGCACGGCGTGGAAAAAAACCGGCGAAGACGCCTACGAGGTCAACGGTCAGCTCACGCTAAAAAATATCACCAAACCGGTCACCCTCCAGGTCAAACTGCTGGGTTTTGGCGAGGGTATGAACAACGCTAAACTCTCCGGATGGGAAGTCAGCGGCCTGATCAAAAAATCGGACTTTGGTCTCGCCGGCCCCGCTATGCTGAGCAAAGCCCTCGGCGATGACGTGACCATTAGCATTGGCATCGAAGCGGTGCTGAAAAAATAACCCGTATCTATTCGTACGAATTTTAAGCTCGCTCAGTTAAAGGACGGCCCGCAAGGCCGTCCTTTCTTTTTACCCGGATCGCCGCCAGACTACCGCTTTAACCGCTCATGACGCCCGACGCACTCCAGACCCTGATTGAAGACGCCACTGCCGACTACGCCCTGGGCGACACCGACAGCGCCCTCACTAAACTGGCCCGCGCCACCGCCGCTGCAGCAGACAGTTTTGAAGCCTGGCATGCTTTGGCGGAGGTAAATTTTTCCCTGCGCCACCTCGATGCGGCCCTAGCCGCCGCCGATCACGCCCACGCCCTTCAACCCGCCGATTTGTTTATCAATACCACGCTTTCCCGCATCTGGATGGAGCGCGGGGACAAAGCGCGGGCCGAGCACTACGGCGCCCAGGCCAAAATCCAAAGCTGGAAAGAACAACTTAAAACTTCGCCTGCCCCCGGCACGGCCGGCCTTGCTTGACGCCCCGTTGACACCCCCTGCCGCCTACCCGTAAAAAACCACACTTATGGAAGCTCCGGCCTATGTTTTAGAGTTTGAGAAACCTCTCCGCGAACTCACCAAGCAACTCGATGAACTGCGCCAGCAGTCCATTGAGACCAACGTGGACCTCGCCCGAGAAATCCAAGGTATCGAAAAGAAAATCAGCGCGACTCAGAGCGAAATTTATTCCGCCCTCACGCCCTGGCAAAAAGTCCAGGTCGCCCGTCACCCCAAGCGCCCCTACGCGCTCGATTACGTCGAGGCGATTTGCACTGGCTTCCAAGAACTGCATGGCGACCGCCAGTTCAACGACGATCGTGCGCTCGTAGGCGGGACCGCCTTTTTTAACGGCGAAGCCGTGATGATTATCGCCCAACAAAAGGGCCGCGACACCAAGGAGAAAATCTTACGTAACTTCGGCATGCCCCAGCCCGAAGGCTACCGCAAAGCGCTTAGGCTCATGAAAATGGCCGAGAAATTCGGCCTACCTGTTTTCACCTTCATCGACACTCCCGGGGCCTTCCCCGGGATTGAATCTGAAGCTCGCCACGTCTCTGAGGCCATCGCGGTCAACCTGCGTGAAATGGCCATGCTGAAGACACCCACCATTTGCGTGATCGTGGGCGAAGGGGGATCTGGCGGAGCCCTCGGGATCGGCGTCACCGACCGCGTGCTCATTTTCGAAAACAGTTACTACTCTGTCATCTCACCCGAAGGGTGCGCCGCGATTCTCTGGAAAGACGCCGCTGCCGCCCCTAAAGCCGCCGCCGCGCTCAAGTTGAGCGCCGACCACCTTGAGAAGATGGGGATCGTCGAGGAAGTCATCACTGAGCCCCTCGGAGGCGCCCACAATGATCCTGCGCAAGCCGCCGCGACGCTCAAATACGCGTTGCAAAAGCACCTCAACGATTTGCGTGCGCTGAGCCCCGAGAAACTCCTTGAAACCCGCTACGAACGCTACCGCCACCTCGGCTCCTACGTCGAAGCGGGCACGGTCCGCAGCTAAGGGTGCGCTCGGGTCCGAGCGCTTGGGTGCGACTGCGTTATTTGCGTACCGTCAAGAGCTCGATCTTTTTCGCGCGCGTGGTCGAAGCACTGATTTCCACCAGAGCGCCCGACAAGCGCACGTCGCCTTCGGCGACTTCAAAACGGTGGGGCATGCCTTCGATAAATTTCGCGACCACCGGAGCAACTTCGCGCCCGAGCACACTGGCGTAAGGACCGGTCATGCCGACGTCGCACATGAAAGCGGTGCCTTTAGGCAACACGCACGCATCGGCGGTCGGCACGTGGGTATGCGTGCCCAACACCGCCGTCACCCGACCGTCCAAGTGCCAACCCAAGGCAATTTTTTCACTCGTCGCTTCGGCATGGATCTCGACTACAATCGCATCAGCCTGAGAGCGCAGTTGTTCGATCATCCGGTCGGCACACAGGAACGGACAATCCGCCTTTAGGCCCATAAAAGTCCGCCCAAGTACCGTGAACATCGCCACGCGGAAACCGCGTTTCTCGATGATCACATGATCCCAACCGGGATTAGATTTAGGTAGATTTGCGGGCCGACACACCTGATCCATCGAGCCAATTTCGCTCTCCCAGCCGCGTTGATCCCAGACGTGGTCGCCGAGAGTGATTGCATCCACGCCGCTCTCCAAAATTGATTTAGCCAACTTTCCTGTGATGCCTGCGCCTGCAGCCACGTTCTCGGCGTTAGCGATGACGAAATCCAGGGCGAGTTCCTGGCGCAAGCGCGGCACGCGCTCCATCACAATATCGCGCCCCGGCCGTCCCACGATGTCCCCGATGAACAAAAGCTTTAGCATCGCGTCAAATTGCGAGGCGCCAAGGGGAGCGCCAACCCTTATTTCCAAGGTTGCCTCTGAGGTGGGTGATGGTTTTTTCTACACGTTTTCCGTCTACTTTTGTCCCTATGAAAACTTCCTCCACCCCCGCCACGTTTCCACCCGCCGAGATCGGCCGCGAAATGAAGGGCTCCGACGCCGTCGTCGAGTGCCTGATCCGCGAGGGGGTCGACGTGATCTTCGCCTATCCCGGCGGAGCGTCGCAGGAGCTCCACCAATCCCTCGCCCGCACCGATAAAATCCGCACGATCTTGCCCCGCCACGAGCAGGGCGGCTCATTCGCGGCTGAATCCTATTCGCGCGTCACCGGCAAAGTCGGCGTGTGCATGGCCACCAGCGGCCCCGGAGCGACCAACTTGGTTTCAGCCATCGCCGATGCGTTCATGGATTCGATCCCGATGGTGGCGATCACCGGCCAGGTATTTTCCAAGTACATCGGCAAAATGGCGTTTCAAGAAACGGACTTCTACGGCATGACGCTGCCGATTGTGAAGCACTCCTATTTGGTAATGAACGTGGAAGAGCTGCCGCGCATTTTTAAAGAAGCCTTCATCCTCGCTCGCAGCGGTCGCCCCGGTCCTGTCGTCATCGACATTCCCAAAGACATCCAGCAGGCGAAATTCAAACCCGTTTTCCCCACCAGCGTAGCGTTCCGCAATCCGACGCTTAGCCACAGCCCTCACGCCTCGGAGGCTGAGCTAAAAGAAATCCTCGCCCTCATTGCCGCCGCGAAAAAACCGGTGCTGTACGTGGGCGGTGGCGTGATCTCAGCCGAAGCCAGTGCTGAGCTCAAAGCCTTCGCGATCAAGGTCAACGTGCCGGTCGCCACCACGCTCATGGGTATCGGGGCCTTCCCAGAGACGCACCCGCTATCGATGCACTGGTTTGGCATGCACGGGGCCGCCTACGGTAATTGGGCCGTGGACCAGTGTGATTTGCTGCTCTGCTTCGCCGCGCGCTTCGATGATCGCATCACCGGCAACACCGATAAATTCGCGGCCCACGCCAAGATCGTCCACATCGACATCGACGCCTCCGAGCACCACAAAAACAAACGCGTCCAACTGGCTATCACTAGCGACATCAAGTTTGCCCTCACCCGCCTCAACGAACTGGCTGCCGGCTTCACCCCCCCCGACAACACCCCTTGGCACGCCCAGATTGCCACCTGGATGAAGGATCATCCGTTCAGCTACGAAGAGAGTAAGCACATCGTGCCGCAGGAAGCAGTTAAGACCCTCTACGAATTAACCAAGGGTGACGCCATCATCACCACTGGCGTCGGCCAACACCAGATGTGGGCCGCGCAATTTTACCGCTTCAACGAACCCCGCCGCTACATCAGCTCCCTCGGCCTTGGGGCCATGGGCTTCGGCTATCCCGCCGCTCTTGGGGCCAAAGTGGCCCGCCCTGATAAGCAGGTTATCGACATCGACGGCGACGGCTCATGGGTGATGAACATCCAGGAGCTCGCTACCGCCAAGATTGAGCAGATCGCCGCCAAGGCGATGATTCTAAATAATCAACACCTCGGCATGGTTGTTCAATGGGAAGACCGCTTCTACGGCAGCGTCCGCGGCAACACCATCCTCGGCGACGAAAACAACGTCGGTAGCCCCGATAACCTCGCCGGCATTTACCCCGACTTCGTCACCATCGCTCAAGGCTTCGGGGTCAAAGCTCGCCGCGTCCACAAAAAGAGCGAACTGCGCGAAGCCATCCAGGAGATGCTCGATCACGACGGCCCGTACGTACTCGACGTGATCGTCCCCTACACTGAGCACGTGCTCCCCATGATCCCCGCCGGCAAAACGGTGAAGGACATGCTGCTCAAGTAAGTTTTCTTAAAACAAAAATCGGCCGCATCCGATGCACGGTATTCCTTGGAATCCGTGCATCGTTTTTTAGTCACCCCGCCCCAACCCCGCCAGCCTTTAGCTGAGTTTGTCCATGCCCCCCGCCGCTCCCGCGCCCCTGTCGGTACGCCGCACCTACGCCATTGTTGGCACCGGTTCACGTTCGCAGATGTATCAAGACGCGATTGAGCAGACGTACCCGACCCACGCCACCCTGGTCGGCCTCTGCGACCCCAATCCGGGCCGCCTGCAACTGGCTCGCGAGCGCGCCCTCAGCCACGGCGCAACGCCCCCACCGGTCTACCTGGCCGCCGACTTCGGTCGCATGCTCGCTGAGACGCGACCGGACTATGTCATCGTTACCACGCCCGATAGCACGCACGAGCACTACATCATTCGCGCCATGGAGGCGGGCTGCGATGTCATCACGGAAAAACCGCTGACTACCACGGCCGAGCGCTGCCGAGGCCTCCTCGAGGCCAAGCAACGCACCGGCCGCAACCTGCGCGTCACTTTTAATTATCGCTATTCCCCGGCCCGCACTCAGGTCAAAGACCTGCTGATGCGGGGCGAGATCGGTGACATCCTCTCGGTTGATTTTCATTGGATGCTCAACACCCACCACGGGGCCGATTATTTCCGCCGCTGGCACGCTCGCAAAGAGGTTTCCGGGGGTCTACTGATCCACAAAGCCTCGCATCACTTTGACCTGGTTAATTGGTGGCTCGGTGCCCTCCCCGTTACCGTCCAAGCCAGCGGTAAACGCGATTTCTACACCCCTGCGATGGCCGCACGCTTTGGCCTGACCGCCCCCGGTCCCCGCTGCCAAACTTGCGCGGAAAAATCCCGTTGCGGCTTCCAGCTCGACCTCGCTGCCACCCCGGGCCTCAAAGCCCTCTACCTTGACCACGAACACCACGACGGCTACCTTCGCGACCGCTGCGTCTTCCGGCCCGACATCGACATCGAAGACACGATGAACGTTCTCGTCGGCTACGACAACGGCGCCACGCTCGCTTATTCGTTAAACGCCTTCAACGCCTGGGAAGGCTACACCATCGCTTTCAACGGTACCCTCGGCCGCATCGAACACACCATCGTCGAATCCACCTACATCAACGACACCGACACCGTCCAAGGCGGCATCGCCACCGACGGTGTCACCACCCGCCTCATTCCGCTGCGCGGCGCGCCCCACACCCTCACGCCTTGGGCGAGTTCCGGCGGCCACGGCGGCGGCGACGAGGTCATGCTCGAGGAAATTTTTCTCCCCGCCGCCACGAAGCCCGATCCGTACCGTCGCGCTTCCGACGAGCGCGGGGGCGCAGCCGCCATCCTGGTCGGCCTAGCCGCCAACCAGAGCATCGCCACCGGCCAACCCGTCCGCATCGCCGAGCTCCTGCCCACCTTCACCCCGCCTGACACCGCACCCATGCCCGGCCGCACCGATCCGCTGCCCATGCCGCAGCCCTTGGCCCTACCGGCGTGACACTCTACGAGAGTGTCACGCAGTGAAGAGCGGTTGGGCGTCCCAGGTTATCCAACCGGTCTTCGAGCGCACGTATGACGTACAAGTTATTGATAGAAAAATTTACGTTTAAAAGTATCAGGAAATGCGATATGATAATGATAAAACCTATTTAGGAAAGATCGTAACGCCCGCCGCTTTTGCGGCCTGGGCGAGAGCGTGGTCACTTGTCGCAAGAGAAGCACCGCGCCGCATCGCGAGTTCGAGATAAGCGGCATCATAGATCGTGAGAGCGTATTGGCGAGCGAGTGCGGCTGTGTCACTGCCGACGCGGCGGGCCGTCTTGTCGTCCTCGATAACGGGAAGCGCCGCGACCAAGTTCAGCGCCTCGGTTATGTCCGCCTGGCTGGCGCGCTTGCGGCGCTCAGCCATGACGAGGCCGTTGGCTACTTCGACACACCAATGGGCCGGAACGAACGTCGGCGTACCGCTCTCGATGATCGCCAGAGATTTGAGCGCATCGGGATGCTGCTCATCTTGCATCAGGAAGCCGAGTGCGGTCGAACCATCGATGACCAGAGCCTTCACAGGTTAAATGCGCCGGCCGTCGTTGATGAGGTCCCGGGCCGACGCACCCTTGGGTAAGGAAAGCTTCGCGTGGAGCGACCGGATGCGAGTAAAAACCGATCGGTCCGCGACGGGCTCACCAGCGGGGACGAGCCGTGCGACGTTGCGGGAGTGACGAGTGATCGTGACAGTTCGGCCGCTTTCGACGAGGTCGAGAAGTTCCGAAAGTTTCGATTTGGCTTCGTAAGCGCCGACAATTTTGGCAGGTGCAGTAGCTGGTGCGATCATAGGAGGCGGTCAGACTGGTCGGAAGACTAGTCGAAATGAGCCAAAAAGCAACCCGTCCTGTGTTAAAAAATGCATTATAAAAGAGACGAAGATTTGCGGCGACGGCGTCGCGCTTGAAGGCAAAGCGCTAAATATTGTGAATCACGAGTGTCCGGTCTTAAGTATCTAATTTAAAATAAGTTAAACACATCATTCTGTTTTTCTGTTGTATCTATAACCATGCTTTTGGTTCTTAAATAGTTCACTGATAGGTACTTTCTCGAATGGAGTGACACTTATAACTTGAAGAATTTCGTGCAAACTTAGAGGCAAACCGTGAGTTTTTTTCAGGATCGCAACCAACAGGCAGGTGCTGATCGCCGACCCGATCTGGATCCGAACCGCGTTGTCGGAGTTACCGATAAAGCAGCGGATCCGCAGGTGCTGCTTGATCCAGCG
>Ga0136642_1001206_pt1 | contig 11429 bp, 14 predicted proteins | sample LowCatLa1302831Y_FD_115313 | JGI IMG/M metagenome (GOLD analysis project Ga0136642, IMG submission 115313) | Freshwater microbial communities from Lower Cathedral Lake, Yosemite National Park, California, USA - 13028-31Y | ecosystem: Environmental > Aquatic > Freshwater > Lake ... | reverse complement strand
TCCCACAATATATAATGTTACAACAAGTACAGTAATTAATCTAAACCAACGCACAAATGTGTATTGTAAGTTGTAAATAAATTTATTAGAAATCAATACATCGTTATCTAAAGCCATTATATATAATGAAATGATATATAATTTTTATGACAAGTATTTGTAATGACAGACGAACCTTATTTGTTGGATATTTGTAATAAACTCAAGGCAAATAAAAAATTAAATGAATACAATATTAATCTCTATTCTGGGTTGGGAAAAACAAAGTCTGGAGCTAAAATCGTAGACGAAGTCGAAGTTTTTCGCTCCAAATCCGCACCGCTACGCGGTGCTGCCTTGAATTCTCCAATAAACATTGAAGATATTTGTAAATATATTATAACCAAAGAACAGGAAATAATTCGGAAAAAAGAAGACAAAATAAAATATATTGCTTTCAACCAGCATTACTGTGCTAATTGTAAAATGTTATTGTGTATCAAAAAACCAATAATAAGTGGGCTCAGATATTTATAATATATATTAAATTATATAAAAACATTTATTGTTGTTATGGTATTACCATGTCATCACTTATTGCAGCACTCGATTCAATAGGAAAAATTCCAGAGGAAATGCAATTAGGAGAAAATAACCATATTGAATACAAATGGACGGAAAATGATATTCAGGAACAGATTATGCAATTATATTTCCAATTGGTGAGAACCGAATCTTCAAAGATGGACGCACTTGGTGACAAATTTGAAACCATTATAAAATATATTACGACTCTTGATACCGAAACTACACAAAAATATATGTCAATTGTTGTGCGACTTATTTGTCAAACTCGTGATATTGTGGCAGGTAAAGGAGAATATGCGCTGGCATACACGATGTTGTTACAGCTTTCCAAATATTTCCCGAATTTTACCGAATATGCTTTGGAGAAATTTGTTAAATTAGAAGACGGAAAACAACCTTACGGGTCATGGAAAGACCTAAAATATATTGTATCTCTAGGTAGAGATAAACATATCAAAAACAATATGCAAATCACCAAAAAATGCATTGAACTTATCAACGAACAACTTGCCAAGGATATGGGTTGTACCGATGACAAAGACATTTCATTATGTGCCAAATGGGTTCCGCGTGAAGGTAGCAAGAAACACAGTTGGTTTTTTAAATTATTGGCTTTAGATTTTTTTAAAGAGAACAATTTCATGGGTCCAGCTCCTAATAATGAATCGTTACAAAAGGCTAAAAAGAAATGTTACACAAAATATCGACAGATGTTGTCCAAATTAAATAGTCGTATTGAGACCGTTCAAATTAAACAATGTGGAAATAATTGGGCTTCGATCGACCATAATAGGACGACTTCCATTACCATTAGTCGAAACAAAAAGGCGTTTTTGAATGTGAAGAAAGACGGCGAGATACGTTCTTATACACTGGACCGTATCCGATGTGCAGAGAATTTCAAGAAATACATTGATGGTCGAATCAAGAGCGGGAAGGAGGTCAAGGGCGGTCGTGTTGGTCTCAATCATTTTACACGACAAGCACTCGAACTCATTGAAAACACAAAACCTGATGAAAACACTCAAATAGAAAAAGATCTGTTGAATTCACAATGGCGGTCCAATTCGGTACAAACTAGCTCCTTGAATAAAATGATTGCCATGGTAGATGTATCCGGTTCAATGGAAGGCGAACCAATGGAGGTCGCTATTGCACTTGGAATACGGGTAGCAGAAAAATCATTGTTGGGTAAGCGCGTACTAACATTTTCAACCTTACCTACATGGCACAATCTTGAGGAAAATAACGATTTTATTTCTATGGTTAGGAGCCTAAAGAAAGCTGAATGGGGCGCGTCAACTAACTTTTATAGCGCATTGGACCTGATTTTAAGGTCGATGATTGAAAAACAGGTACCACCTGAAGATACAGAAGGATTGGTATTTGCTATCTTTTCAGACATGCAGTTCAATGAAGCAGATAGTTCATTCAAAAAGAATAATACGATGATTGATAGCATTAAACTGACATATCAATTGGCGGGTTATCCTTGCCCGCATATTTTGTTTTGGAATTTACGCAGTACTTATGGTTTCCCAACATTATCCAACGAAAAGGGAACTTCAATGATGTCAGGATTTAGTCCAGCACTCTTGAATCTATTTTGCGAAAAGGGTTTGGAAGCTTTACAAGAAGCTACACCGTGGAATATGATGATGGAATCCCTAAAACACGAACGATATACCTGCATCGATGAGTATGTTTCGCAATATTATTCACAAAAATTGAAATATAATAGATAGATAAAACATATGTATTATTACAACAATGCCAAACGATTGTACTAATATTATTAAATGCACACATGATGACCCTGAAATCATTCATCGGCTTAAAGAAGCGTTAAGTAGAGAGACACCTGCTTTCTTTGCAGAGTTTATACCATGTCCAGAAAATGAAATTCGAACTTCTTATTGGGGAACAAAATGGGATGTTTACGATGTTAATATTGAAGGTGAAACAGAAGACACATTACAATTATCGTTTTATACAGCGTGGTCACCGCCATTTGCAGCATATACTCTTTTACAAAAATTAGGATTTACAATCGAGGCCATATTTATGGAAGGTGGATGTGATTTTTGTGGTTACTGGCGAAATGGAGAAGAGATTATTTATGAAAATGTCAGAGATAATATAAGCGCTGTTCCAGAAGAGTTTCATTATTATTTCTGTGATAGCGATGAAGAAAATGACGAAGAAAAATAATAAAAATTAATTTTACATGATTATCTAAAAAAAAATAATAATAATATTATTATTTTTTTGCTACATTCGTATTATGATAATTCATAAAGTACACAATAATAGATTTGGAGATTCCAATGCATTCGATTCCGAATCAGCGAAGCTGATTCTTGCATCGGATATCGAATTCAAATCCGCACCGCTACGCGGTGCTGCCTTGAATTCTCCAATTACGGAGTGGTGTAACAAGACTCGAAGAGATGCGGAATTGAATGCCGATTCTAGTAACTAATCTCGGAAAATCGTAGACGAAGTCGAAGATTTTCGCTCCAAATCCGCACCGCGTAGCGGTGCTGCCTTGAATTCTCCAAATGTACTTTACAATTTTCATTAGTTGCTGTATTCGTTTTTGTACGGGTATAAAATACGCGCAAATTGCTGTTTGAATACATCATAATATTACATGAATATATGATAACAAGTAAGGTAAAATGCTGTAGGAATGTAATTGCATCAGTTGCTGGATTCACAAAGCGAATCCTATACAACTTATCTAGGAATTGCGAAGAACCGTAAAACGGTTCGGAGCAATTCACTACAGTATTCATTTTGAAAAGATATGGCCTTTTTGAAATTGCTGTACGAATACTTATGGTATATTATTATTGTTGGGTGCTGTATTCCTTTTTCAAAAAAAAAATGATTTTTTAGAATTTGCTGCGAGAATACATTGGTGTCGTTAGACTATATATAGTATGGTATTTATTTAAGTTAATTTTTACATTTATTTATTTTTTCGAGTATTTTGTTTTTTATGTAATTCACATACCATACCTAGTAAAATATCCATTTCAGAATCTTTCATATTTTCTATTCCATTATTTGTTTTTTGTTTCGAGCCTCCCAGAATCGCATTTTCATATATACTTGTGTCTTCATGAATTACACTTGGAGAACCTCCAGTAAATTCTTTTTTTTTATTATTATTATTATCGCTATATTTTACATTAATCTTTGCATTGTTCTCTGGACTTAGTACAAGACCTATTGGTACAGAAAGCCCGCCTATTTTCATAAAACTTTCTACAGATTTATCAACGGAACCGTCTCCGCCTCCGTGGTATTCGGAGAACATTTTTAAAGGCATTCCACCAGAAACAGATATACCTTCATTATTTTCTTTTTTTTGGACAACCATGTTCTCTAAATAGGGTGATACTTTTGGATATTCCAATGCAGCAACTCGAAGAGTTGCGGAATTGGAATCGAGATTATTTTCAAAAGACGGCGAAGCCGTCTTGGGAACTAATGAAAATTTCATATATGATTATATATTATTTAATTCGAAAATGTTCTCCGAATATCAGGTACCGTAGATATTTCACGATTGTCTCTCAAATAATTCATTATAAAATCTATCTGTTCTTGTTCCGAAATAATCTTTTGTAAACATTCTTGAATATAGGTAAATGTGAGTGGAGAATATTCTTTTTTTTCTGTTATGCGAAGTTCTCCATCTGTTATTTTTATTTTGTTATTAATTTTATGATTGTTAGAATATTCACTAATCTGTTTGATAAGTTCATGTTTTATTTCTCTCATTTTTTTGGTTTTTTCATTGACTACCTTTAATTGTGAATCCAATAATACCCATTTTTTGAGGTTTTGTATAAATTGTTCTTTATCTTGAAATATTATTTGTTGTTCTGTCATCATATATTTAATGTAAATAAATATATAATTCTCCACATATTATTATTATTTTATTTATTTACGGGATTTGCGAGATTTGTTTTTATAATTTCTCTTTTTGGAAGATTTACCCATAGATTTTGTCATGGTGTTAGCATAAAGTAACACGGCTGGAACAGCAATGTCAGTTAACACACCCTTACCGCCTCGTTTATAGCGTCTACCACCTTTCAATAGAGGCATTACACCACCTCCTCTCATTTGGGTTGCATACGACTGATTCACAACAATAGCGCCATCGGGTCCACGCGTTTGACTATCACTCGCACCATATATTTTTTGTCCCCAGTCTGCAGTTCCATCACCACCTGAAATTCTTTTCATTGTTTGTTTTTTTTGTTTTCGGAATGATTTTGTGCAAGTCATTTATATATTATCAAAACAAAATATTTCTAAATTACATTTAGAATAATTATACGCTAGAATCGCGCGAAATATAATTTTCAGTTATTTGTTTTCTACGAGTCTGAATTAAACGCAACAATAAATACAGATTTGCTAAAACAATAAAAATTAAAAAAACATGATATATGCAAATAAACCATAAATACAGGTATATTTCATTATAAATAGTTGTTACTATCGGTTTTACTATTTCTTTTATTTCTTTTTTAATGTTCTCATCTTTAAAAAAATTAATACAGGTATCACGAATACTTGTCATTTGGCTTAAACTCAGAAAATAAAACATTATTTATTACGAAATACATTTCGTGTGTTTTACAAAAAAAATATAAAATCATTTAATAATCAATAATAATCAATAATAATGGAAGCAATATATGACCCTAATGAAAAATTTGATTTCGAAAAAATATTGTTAACCCCTCCTTCATCTGTTTCTGGAGGAAATCATTTTAGTAAATTTATTATCAATGACAATTCACTATATATTCAAACTCCAAAATGTAGAATAAAACACGGAATGATCAAAACTGCTAAAAAGGTGTATTGTGATTTGATGTTTACCATTGAAAACGAATCATTTATACAATGGATTGAAAATTTAGAAAATTATTGCAAAACATATATTTTTACAAAACGGGACATATGGTTCGAGTCAAATTTAGAAAAAGATGACATTGAAAACTCATTTACTTCCTCATTAAAATTGTTCAAATCAGGTAAATTTTACACACTACGAATTCATTTACCTACTGTTTTAGGAAAACCTAATATTAAAGTGTATGATGAAAATGAGAATAATGTTGATATAGAAAGCATTGAAGAAGACCGAAATATTATTTCAATTATAGAAATTCAGGGTATTAAATGTTCTGTTAGAGGTTTTCAAATTGAAATGGAACTGAAACAACTTTTATTGTTGAAAAAAGAGAACCTATTTGACAAATGTATTCTTATCAAAAAATCATTAAACCAAACAACTACAGGAATGTCCAATACAGCACAGCCACTTCGTAGTAGCAGTGCGGAATCGAATGATAATGTAAATAAACAAGATGGAAATTATGATAACACTCAGTTACCTGAGGATTTAGACCCCAATTATCTTGCATTAGTTCCCGAGACTGCTTCGCAGTCTTGTATGGGCTCCTCTACCTTCGGTATACATAACGAAACTAATCTCGATTTCAATTCCGCAACTCAAAGAGTCTTGTTACACCACTCCGTAAATGCATTGAAATCTCCAAATCGTTTGGGAAGTATGAATGTAAGCCCTGATGTCGAAGGAGAACTTCTGGAAAACAACGCTATTACTGGACCCGTTTTGACAGAAACATTAGATGTGGATGTGGTCAAGTTAAACGATAAAATTTTAGAAGATAATAAATTAAAACCATTTCCAGAGGACAACAATATTGAAATATTAAAAGAAAAGGAAGATAATCACGAATTATTTGAAGTGGAATTTGATTTAGATAAAATGTCTATCGAGAACGCGGTTACAATTAAAAAACGAAACGATGTATTTTATGAAATGTACAAAGAAGCTATGAAAAAAGCGAAATTTGCAAAAGATTTAGCATTATCCAGTTATCTTGAGGCAAAACGAATTAAAAATACCCATATGTTGGAAGAAATAAGTGATGAAAGTGATTTTGATGAAGAAAGTTTAAACTTTAGTGATGAATAATAATTTCATTATCTGTCGATTTATTTCTACACATAAAACTTGCGCGCAATCCAACCACATATAATCAGGAATTTATGACATTAGCTGTCGCAAACCAAGATTCGCTTGTCTGCTATGCAACACATCTAACATCTAATCTGAATTTTACGGAGTTCTGTAAAATCCTTACATCACAATGGTTTATTTTCGAAAGTTATCCACACAAAATACTGCTATATTAATCTCTGGTATGGGAATCCTATCCCAAAATAGAGATTAAAACATCATTATGGAAAAATAACTGGAGAATATGTTAAAATTATTTAGCAAATATTATTAACAAAACAGAAGAAATAATTTTGTCACCCGTTTATATAAACATAATGTTCAAAGAGAATCAACGTGGTTTATTAAAATTTTTTACATCACAAAAAGTATTGTTCCTTGGGTTCTTTTTGATATTATGTTTCATCTTGTACTCTTATTCTAGTAGCAAAAACAGTAACTCAATTTCTGGATTTAGCACAGGATATGGCGATAGTTCCGCACAAAACGGAATGTTGACTCCTCCACCTCCCAGACCCACGCAAAATCCATCTGTAGTAAAGCCTACAACACAGCCTAATATGACCTCTATCAATCAACCTATTATGTCTTCAGCACCTTCAACTGGTGGTTATAATGCTGGTAATACGGTCGTACCTTCTGACCTCTTACCTAAGGATAACAACACACAATTTGGCGATTTCAACATGTTGAATCAAGGTAATATTGTCATGCCCGATTTGTTAGATGCTGGTTATTTAATTGGTTTAGATACAATCGGTCAAACATTGCGAAATGCTAATCTTCAAGAACGCTCTGACCCTATCATTCCTAAGACGAATGTAGGACCATGGAACAATAGTACAATTGAACCCGATTTCGGTCGAGTTCCTTTGGAACTTGGTGTAAATCTACAATAGATGCCGAAAATCACAATAAATATTTAGTATTTTAATGATTATAATAATATCATTATTATTATAATAATCATCGTATTATGAGTGTAGAAACCTTTGTTTTTCCAAATGGTTTTCGTATCATATATGAAAAATCTATGAATAAAATACCAATTTGTGCAATGCAAGTTTTTTGTGATGTAGGTTCTGCGTACGAAACTCATGATTTACGAGGTGTTTCCCATTTTATTGAACACATGTGTTTCAAAGGAACCAAATATTTACCCTCTGTAAAAGAAATATTAATTAATTTTGATAAATTTGGAGCTAATTTAAATGCATATACAGAAAAAAATTATACATGTTATACATTGAAATGTCATAATGACAACATTGACAACAGCATTATTGTTTTATCAGATATGCTTTTGAATTCTATTTTCAAAAAAGGTGAATTTAAAAAAGAGGAACAAGTGGTTATCGAAGAAAATATTCGTGATTCAGATAATCCTGAATATATTATTGATGAAAATGCCGACCGAATATTATACGATGGTAGTTCGTATACAGAACCTATTGATACTTTGGATTATCACAAGAAATCATTCAATTATGAAGATGTTTTCAAATTCTACAAATTGTTTTATATACCTTCTAGAATGATTATTAGCATAGTTAGTAATGTTTCTTTTCAAAAAATAAAAAAATTTGTTGAAAACAGCTATTTTTTTAAACACCATATCAATGAATATTTAATCATGACACATAATTATCGTATTAATCCAAATATAACTCCACAACACGAATTAAAATATAATTTACAAATCAAACCGAATATGAATACCATTCATTTATATTTATGTTTCCGAACAATGAAAATAGACAAATATAAATTGAATATATTAAAAACCATATTGAGTAGTTATTTTAATTCTCGTTTATTTATATTGTTACGCGAAGAAAACGGATTAACATATACTTCGACTGTATACACAAATTATAATGGCGAGAATGGTGACTTTATTATCTATACAGAAATGAACAATCAAAAAATATTGAAAAATGGTACACAAAAAGGGGTGCTTCCACTATTAATATATTTAATTAACGACCTAATCAATAAAGGTATCACAGCAGAAGAATTGAAGATTGCTAAAGGATTTTTGAAGGGTTCGATGACAATTGATATGGGAAATAATGATGTTATGGCTTCACATAATGGGTTATATTGCTTATCACATCCTGATGAAAAAATTATTTCTTATACAAAATTATACGACAAATTTTACAAAAAATACACTGTGACTGATATAAACATTATCATTAAAAAATATTTTTTTAAATCAAATATGTGTGTTTGTTTGGTCGGCGACAAATTACCGTCACTTAAAAATATAAAATCCCACTGTGGAAGAATAAAATAAACAATAATAATATACAATTATTATGTTTAAAAGCGACATTTTAGGATATGTACTTATCACTTTTATTGTCGGCATTTGTTTATATATTTATTTCGATAGTGATTCCTTTCAATTAAAATGTATTGTTTCTACTGTTGATGGTAATAAATATTGCGTACGCGAGCGTGCCAATCTTCAAAAAGCTGCGGATTTATTAGCAAAAATTACTGAAAAATGTAAAAAATTAGTTGCTTATGTTGGTGAAAAACATCCCGATAATGAAGATGTTGCACGCTTGGTAAAAGGTTATAATCCAAAAAAAATTATGGAAACATTACCCACCAGTGAATATACCGCGTATAGTGAAAATAAGGGAGAAAAATTGGCATTCTGTTTAAATAAAGTTAAAACCGAAACCGACAATTTGATTGACGAACATACATTAATGTTTGTCGCTATACACGAATTATCACATGTTATGACCAAATCAATCGGTCATAAAAGCGATTTCTGGCAAAATTTCAAATTCCTTCTTAAAGATGCCAAAGAAGCAGGTATTCATTCGCCAGAAGATTATAAAAAATCACCCCAACAATATTGTGGTATGACTATTCATGATAACCCATATTATGATGCCTAACCCTCCTCAGTATATGCGCCTTCGTATAAACCTTCCATACTATATGCTCCTTCCATACTATATGCTCCTTCGTATAAATGTGATGATGTGTATTTTCCAACCATCGTACCTTGCACTACAATATGTGGTTCCGCCCAATACACATCAAGATTCAGATCTTTGAATACAGTATTCAACCAAAAATCTACGGGTGCGTTAATCTTATAATCCATACAATTAAAATAATTTATTATTTTTTGCGCGCTCTTTTTTGTAATCACATACGAATCAGTGCATCTTGTTTCTTGCTGTTCATAAACATTACAATCAGGTTTTATATTTTCTTGTGGAATATGTAAATTACAACCATGTCCAATAAAAAACATATCAAAATTGAAAGGTAATTGGTCAATATATGAATTGAATAATTCGATAAAATTATCGTGTAATATTGCATCGTCTTCAAGTATTAAAGCACCTTGATATTTTTCTACAATTTCTTTATAAGCATGTAGATGTGATAGTGTAATGGCGATTTGGCAAGGCTTATACCCTTCTTCAAAATTTTGTTTATCTTCTGATGTAAGTGTATGACGATCATACTGTTCAATAAATTCATAATTTGTAAAGTTGAATTTTTCAAATTGTGCTATCATATCTTTTTTTCTATCGTGTAATTTTTTATAATGTATCACAAATATTTTCATAATAATACTATTTATTATGAAACATCACTTTATATAGTTTTTTATACTTACATTCGTCGTAAATATCGCTTTGAATTTTCATATACCTGATTATATTTTGGGTCATGCCAATCCTCTGGTAAAATGGATTCAAAAATTGTATATAAATCTGAATATGTATATTTTCTACCACGAGTATCACATGTGGTGCATAAATAGTCGGTTGCAGAACCTATATCTAAAAATATTCCATTGGGATACACTTTAGACAAATCCGCTATTAAAATTTTTGCTGACATACCACACGCTGTCAATATGATTGGTTGTTCTCCTTGATTTATTTTTGATTTGATATTGTTTAAAATTTCGTAATAATATTGTTCAAACCAATTGTTTAATGGGACATGTACCATTTCATCCACTTTGAATAATTCCTTTACCTTGATTAACAGTGGATTACATACCATTATTTTTTTCAAAGGTGATTCTTGAATTGCCTTATAAAGTGCCACCTTTTTTTCAATCTGGTCTGTCCCAAAGTCCTCATCACCAACAATAAATGTGTGATAATTTGCCCATTTTATCTTATTTTCATTGTCTATCAATGACTTCCAATAATTTGTTACATTTTCTGTCTCCCATGCTCCAATATAGGTATTTTCCAAATTATTCACAATATGTCGGAAAGAATCGATGATACCTTGACCTTTTTTTTCACTATATGGGTCATTGTCACAATTTGCATCACCTGTTTCGGGTATCTTACCATAATTCGCACATATATATTCACCGTCACCATATTTAGAATAACATATCGGTGTTTTTGATTGAATGCACTGCGTTAATTTTTCAACAATGTTCTCTTTTTTCATTTTACACCTTTGCATAATAAAATTACAAAAACTTTATATTGTTTTTATTCTATCATTCGTTTTTTATCTAAGATGATTTTTTTTGCAATGTTTTTGATGATTTTCGGATAATAATCGTCACGCTTGGTACCTGCCATCGAATTTTGTTGCATCACAATCGATTTTTCACCTAATTCTGAGTCCATATCATCCGCATACGATGGGTTATTCTCACGCCAATCTACCAATTGCTGCATATTTTTACAGGTAATGTCTTGGATTCCCTTTTGAATGACCTTATTGCTATTTTCTTTGTCCCACTGTTCTTCCACTTTCACATAAATGG
>Ga0136642_1001205_pt1 | contig 11435 bp, 10 predicted proteins | sample LowCatLa1302831Y_FD_115313 | JGI IMG/M metagenome (GOLD analysis project Ga0136642, IMG submission 115313) | Freshwater microbial communities from Lower Cathedral Lake, Yosemite National Park, California, USA - 13028-31Y | ecosystem: Environmental > Aquatic > Freshwater > Lake ... | reverse complement strand
TTCATCTTGATAACTTGGCGGGCCGTTGAAGTTGCTACACGAGAAAAACCATCGGGCATATCTTGGTCATCACCTATTTTTTCGCCAATTTCATTGAACTGAGGAATCAAGATTTGAATTTCCCCGCTTTCGCGATCCAGCACGGCATGTGCATGGCGCTTTGCTTCATCAGTTTGGTTGTAAGCGGTCAAAACACCAACTTCGATAGCTTGAATTAGCTGCTCTAAAGGAATCCCTTTTTCATTAGTAAGCGCTACAAGGGCCGACATTTCAACATGCATTAGTTGTCATCCTTGCGATTGAATTCAATTTCAACTACTGCCCGTTTAATTTCGCTGAAGGCGATCTCATGCTCTTTCATTCGCCCCTTAATATTTTCAACTAGTTGTGCATGCGTGTCATTGAACCCAGAAAGACGGGCAGTAAGTACGGTTGCGTCATTAAGAGTCAATTTGATCAATCGCGTCAGATTCTTAGTCCAATGACGTGGCAAAGTCAGAGGCCGGTCTACTCCCGGTGAGCTAACTTCTAAAGTAAATGCTTCATCGCCGACAACTGGTGCTTGATCAAGGATTTCAGAGATAACTCTGGAAACCGAAGTCACTTCATCCATATTTAAAGGTTTCGGACCATCAACGACACAAGTAATAGTGCGGTGGTTGCCTGGGCTAGTTATTTGAACTTCATCTAAGAAAAATCCCGCGGTTTCTACAGCTGGGGTGAGAAGTTCTAAAAGTGAATCTTTTAAAGACATAATCTGTTCTGCTTTCCTATTAAGTTGTAGATGCAAGTGTAACTATAAAGATGCGAAAGTATCAATTCCTACTTTGATGATTAATGCCACGGTCACTAAGAGAAAAACCTTACGCACTAATGTCGAACCACCCCGGATTGCCAGGCGTGAACCAAGAATTGCGCCACTGACATTGGCTGCTCCAAGCATGAGACCGAGTTTGAAAATTATTGCCCCATGAAGACCAAAGATCATTATGGCCCCAACATTTGTTGACACATTAACAACTTTTGCAATTGCTGATGCGGTGATAAATGCATATCCCAAGGAGGCAACTAAAATTAGCATCAGAAATGAACCTGTTCCTGGGCCAAAAATTCCATCATAAAAACCAATAACTAATCCAGCAATAATCGATATTTGAATTCGCCTAGAAGAACGGTGACGGAGCAGCTCAATTTTTCCCAGATCTGGTTTTAACCATGTATAAATTGCAACAACAATCAACAACACCAAAACGATAGGGCGCATACTTTTAGTTGGTATATGTGAAGCCAACGAAGCACCCGTGGCCGAGCCGATGAAAGCTGGTATTGCCATGGCCAATAAAACTTTAGGATCGGGTTTAATTTGGCGGCGATAAAGCGCTGCTGCCGTGGTGGTTCCAAAAACTGAGGCTAGTTTGTTAGTTCCAAGTACCGTGACCGTTTCGGTTTTAGGTAAACCAATGAGAAGTGCCGGTAATTGAATTAATCCCCCACCACCGGCAATTGAATCTACAAAACCGGCGAAAAAAGATGCACAGAGAAGAAATAGCGCGGTTGTGAGCGTTAAGTCAGCCAACACTTTTCTAGACTAATAATTTCGTGATTGCAGAAACGGCATCAGCAACGGCAACTTCACTTTTCTCGCCACTCTTGCGAACACGTACTTCGATGTTACCTTCGGCTAGAGCTTTTCCAACCACAACAATTATTGGAATTCCGATGAGCTCAGCATCTTTGAATTTAACGCCAGCACTTGCTTCGCGCCGATCATCGAGCATCACACTTATTCCGGCGGCTTCTAATTTATTGCCAATTTCTAGTGCAGTATCAAATGGAAGATCTTCTTTGCCGGTAGCCACGATATGTACTTTCGCCGGTGCGATTTCAACTGGCCAGTTCAGACCAATCTCATCACTTGTCTGTTCGGCAATTGCGGCAACTGCGCGTGAAACACCGATTCCGTAAGAGCCCATAGTTACTACTTGAGATTTGCCGTTGTGATCAAGCACCGTCAAATTAAGGGCTTGGGCATATTTGCGGCCGAGTTGGAAAATATGGCCGATTTCAATTGCACGATCAATAACAATTTCAGTATTGCATTCAGGACATGAATCGCCAGCTCGAACTTCTGCAGCTTCTACATAAGCATCCGGAGTGAAGTCGCGACCATTAACTACATAACGTGCGTGGCGATTTTTCTTATTTGCGCCAGTAATCCAAGAAGTTCCAGGTGCAATGCGTGGATCTGCCAGAACTTTAATTCCAGATTTAGCCGCATCTTGAGGTCCGATGTAACCCTTCACTAATGAAGGGTGCTTGGCAAAATCAGCTTCTTCAAATACGCGAAGCTCATGAACGCCGCCTAAGTTTTCTTGAAGCCGCTTTAAATCAACTTCACGATCGCCGGGAACTAAAACCGCTAAAGGCATGCCATCGGCAACTAACATGATATTTTTCAAAGTATCAGCTGCGGTGTATCCGCCGCCAAATTGAGCGTTCATCACTTCTACCAAAGAATCAATTGTTGGCGTATTTGGTGTATCCAATTCTTCTAGAGCTGGAACTTTGCTGGCATCTCCTGGCGCAACTTTAGTAACCATTGCTTCAACGTTGGCAGCAAAACCACACTTTGGGCACAGCACATACGTATCTTCACCGGTTGGGCAAGGGGCTAAAAACTCTTCAGACTTTGATCCCCCCATCGCACCGGATACTGCTTTAACAATGTTGTAATTCATTCCAAGTCGATTAAAACAACTGACATAAGCATCGCGATGTTTTTGATATGAAATCTCTAAGCCGGCATCATCCACGTCAAAGGAGTATGAATCCTTCATAACAAATTCGCGGCCACGAATAATTCCACTGCGGGGACGTGCTTCGTCGCGATACTTAGTTTGAATTTGATAGATGGATAGCGGCAAATCTTTATATGAGGAGTACTCACCTTTGACCATCAAAGTAAACATTTCTTCGTGAGTCGGTCCTAGTAAGTAATCGCCACCTTTGCGATCTTGCAATCGAAATAATGACGGTCCGTATTCTTCCCAACGATTTGTCGCTTCATATGCCTCTCGTGGCAAAAGTGCTGGAAAATGAACTTCCTGAAAACCGGCTTGATCCATTTCTTGGCGAATAACATTTTCAACATTGCGCAAAGTAATGACACCAAGAGGTAGCCATGAATAAATACCGGCAGCGATTCGGCGGATATATCCAGCTCGTACTAATAAACGGTGGCTTGCAACTTCAGCATCGGCTGGATCATCACGAAGCGTACGCAAAAAGAGCGTAGACATTTTCAACATGGCGTGAGCCTATCGAACATCAACTGATGGTTGCCCAGAAGCAACGCCTGCAGCTTCCATTTCTTCGGCCAATCGCATTGCTTCTTCAATAAGAGTTTCAACAATTTGTGCTTCAGGCACGGTCTTAATTACTTGACCCTTTACAAATATTTGACCTTTTCCATTTCCAGATGCAACGCCTAAGTCGGCTTCGCGTGCTTCACCTGGACCATTAACAACACAACCCATTACTGCAACACGAAGTGGCACGGTCATACCTTGCAAACCGGCCTGAACTTTTTCAGCCAATGAGTAAACATCAACTTGAGCACGTCCACATGATGGGCAAGAGACGATTTCAAGTTTACGTTGGCGCAAATTCAAAGATTCTAAAATTGAAATTCCGACTTTAACTTCCTCAACTGGCGGCGCTGATAAAGAAACTCGAATCGTGTCGCCAATACCTTCAGCCAATAAAATACCAAAAGCTGTTGCAGATTTAATTGTGCCTTGAAAAATTGGGCCCGCTTCAGTCACACCTAAGTGCAATGGGTAGTCAGATTTTGCCGCAAGAATTCGGTATGCATTAACCATAGTTACTGGATCGTGATGCTTAACTGAAATTTTAATATTAGAAAAGCCATGTTCCTCAAATAAAGATGCTTCCCACAATGCCGACTCAGCTAAAGCCTCTGGAGTGGCTTTTCCATATTTTGCAAGTAAGCGTGGATCAAGTGAACCAGCATTGACACCAATACGGATTGGAATCCCGGCATCTCCGGCAGCTTTAGCAACTTCTTTAACTTTGTCATCAAATTGTTTGATGTTTCCGGGATTAACTCGAACTGCCGCACACCCAGCATCAATGGCTGCAAAAATATATTTTGGTTGAAAATGAATATCAGCGATAACCGGTATCTGTGATTTCTTAGCAATTTGAGCTAGTGCATCGGCATCATCTTGGCTTGGAACTGCAACGCGAACAATTTGGCAACCCGATGCAGTTAATTCGGCGATCTGCTGCAAAGTTGCGTTGACATCTGAAGTAAGCGTTGTGCACATTGACTGAACGCTGACTGGGTAATCACTGCCAACGCCTACATTTCCTACCATCATCTGGCGCGTCTTGCGACGTGGGCTCAATGTTGGCGGCGGAGCGCTGGGAATTCCTAGATCTACCATGGCGCTATTGTGCCGTAAGAATGCGCTGAGCGCTAAAGATTAAGAACAACTGGATTAACTATGTCTGCAACCAGCAGCAAAACCGTTAGCGCCGCAAGGATCACAAAGACAACCATAGTTACAGGGGCGAGCAAGGTCACATCGATAGCACTTGGTCGAGGGCGACCTCTACGGCGTGCAATGAATGCGCGTACTTCATCGGCAATTGCTACTGCCATATGACCGCCATCTAGAGGCAATAGCGGCAGGAGATTAAATAGCCCAACAAAGATATTTAAACTAGCGATAATTAAAATAAATGTAGAAATTCGCTCGGAAATTGAAAGTGACGTACTTCCAATTGCTTGGCCTGACACTCTGGCAACACCTACAACTCCAACTAATCCATTGGGGTCACGAGTTTGTCCGCCAACAGTTTCGCCCCATAACGCAGGTACTTTTGACGGCAATTTAACGAGTGATTTAACACTCTCACTCAGAAAATTACCGGTAAGCGTTGCCGAATTCTTAAAAGATGTTGGCAGGCTTTCCCGCTTGAGGCCAACTTTATTAATAATTCCTAGTAAATATCGCGCTTTTCCGTCAACGGTTTGAAGGCGAGGCGATGCATTAATCGTGAGGCTTTCTGAGTTTCTTTTAACTAAAAGTGTCAGCTCCTTGCCTTGTGAATTGCGAATAGCTAAAACATCGTTGTACCAATTCGTAACTTTCTTGCCATTTATTGCGATTATTTCATCACCAGAAAGCAAGCCGGCAGTTTGTGCGGCAGAATCTTTTACAACTGAATCAATAACTGGCAGAACTTGATTCGTACCGATTCCGGCAAATAAAACAAAAAGTAATAGATACCCAAGAACAAAGTGCAAGAAAGAACCCGCCCCTAAAACAATTAATTTACGGGAGGAAGAAGCTTTGTAAAATGCTCGCTCTTCTTCACCTTCGGGCATTAAATCCCCCGGGGTCATTCCCTCAATCCGGCAGTAACCGCCAGCAGGAATTGCTTTAATACCGAACTCAGTTTCACCTCTGCGGGTAGACCAGATCCGCGCACCAAAGCCTAAAAAGTATTCGGTAACTTTCATTCCGTAATGTTTAGCCGTTATGAAATGGCCAAACTCATGAATCATTACTGAAAGTAACAGGGCAACTACAAAAGCTAGAACTCCTAGAAATTGCATTATGGGACCAATCTTAATAGTTGCAACTTGGCTTGGGTGCGAGCAGCATCCTCGATGGCACTGACATCACTGATATCTCTGAGCGTTTTTGGCGCATCTTTCTCCATATCGTGGACTACACGATCAACTATGGAAACAATAGATTTGAACTCCACTTTATTCTCCAGAAAAGCTTCAACTGCGACCTCATTGGCGGCATTAAAAATTGCAGGCATCGCACCTGCTAACTGACCGCAGTGACGCGCCAGTTCGATGCTTGGAAATTTAGTTATATCAATTGGTTCAAAAGTCCAAACGTGATCTACTTTCCAATCAATAGGTGCGGTGGAGTGAGCAAGTCGTTGGGGCCAATTAAGTGCGTAAGCAATTGCCCCTTTCATATTTGGAGGACTGGCTTGAGCAATCGTTGAACCATCATGAAATTCAACTAATGAATGCACCACGGACTGTGGGTGGATGACGGCTTCTATGGCGGTATACGGGATATCAAAGAGATAATGAGCTTCAATTATTTCCAAACCTTTATTTACTAAAGTTGCTGAATTAATTGTTACAACCGATCCCATGGTCCACGTGGGATGCCGTAAAGCCTCTCCGACTGAAATTCCATCTAAATTTTCACGATTTCTAAAAGGTCCACCGCTTGCCGTTAAAATGATTTTCTTTATTTCAGATTTTTTCCCAGATAAAGCGCTTTGAAAAACTGCACTGTGTTCGGAATCAACTGGAATTATTTGACCAGGCGCAGCAGCAGCAAGGACTAAATCTCCCCCGGCAACTAGTGATTCCTTATTAGCCAGCGCTAAAACATTTCCAGCTTTTAGCGCTGCGAGAGTTGGGCCCAAACCAATAGAGCCAGTAATTGCGTTGAGAACAACATCGCAAGAAATTGCTGCGGCGATACTTGATGAATCTAATCCATCAACAACAGTTACACCTGGGAGTCTTTGGCGAATGATTTCAACATTATTAATTACGCCTACGAATGAAACCTTAAATTTCTTGGCCTGCGCAATCACAAGTTCTGGGTTATTTCCTGCACTTGTTATCGCTACAACTGAGAATAATTCTGGGTTACTCTCAATAACTTCCAAAGCTTGAACACCGATCGAACCCGTGGAGCCCAAAATGACTACTTCGCGCATTTATCGATCCAATAAATTTTGAGTAGGTGAATATTTTTCGCCTGAGCGACGCTTAGCTATTGCACTCAGAGCTTCTAGTACAACTCGGTTAGCTAAAATCGCGGTGATATCGGCATTATCAAAAGCAGGCGCTACTTCAACAACATCGATTCCAACGACTGGTAGTTCCAGGCAAATTCGGCGCACTGATTCAAGCAATTCACGACTTGTCATGCCACCAGGTTCAGGTGTCCCTGTTCCTGGCGCCATTCCGGGATCTACTACATCAATGTCAACGGAAAGAAATACTCCATCACATTCATTCGTCAGAATTGAAAAAGATTCATCGAGCACCGTGTTTAAACCACGGTGGTGAATTTCAGTCATTTCATATGAACGCATTCCTTGATCGCGCATCCAATCCAGAGTTTTTGGATCTGGCCAATAGCCGCGTAAGCCCAGCTGCAAGAATCGATCACCGCGAACAGCACCGGTATTAATTAATTGGCGCATTGGTGTGCCATGACCAACAAGTGCGCCAAATTGATCTTCGGCAGTATCAGCGTGAGCATCAAAGTGAATCATCGAAATTTTGCCCATACCTTTGTGGCGGGCAATTCCGGCAACATCTGCAGAAGCGATTGAGTGGTCTCCGCCTAAAATAACTGGAATTGCACCTGCACGTGAAATCTTTTCAGTTGCTTGCGCCAGAATTTCTAGGGAAGCCACGAGATCCCCACCTGGCATCATCAAATCACCAGCATCAACAACTTTCATCTCTTTAAATGCATCGATGCGAAGTGCTAAATGTGGTCGTTCGCCATCATGTGGCAGATAATCTCCACCGCGAATTGCTTGCGGGCCAAACTTTGCACCTGAACGATGTGATGTTCCGCTATCAATAGGTGCACCAACGATGACTACATCGGCATCGGCATATGTAGAAGCAATATCTAAATCACAGCGTTCGATTCCAAGGAACGTGAAGTCCGGGCCATACATATTGCCGTGATTGGTCATGGGCTAAGAATAGAGGTAAAGCTTAAGAATCAAAGCCCAGACCAAGCAGGTCTAGCAATCTCAGCCATAAATTGCGCTTACCCTGATTTTCATCAGCCTTATTAATTGACCACTGCGTTATGCGGATAAAAATAAATTTGAATGGTTCCGGTGGAAATGGAAGTGGCTTTTTACGGACCATTGTTAATCGAGTACGTTCGTTATCGACTTTATCAAGTAAATCCAACATCACTTGTGCGCCAAAGCGAGTGGAACCAACACCCAGGCCGGTATAGCCCATTACATATGCAACACGTCCACCAAAAGCCTTACCCCAGAATGGGAAGAATCGTGAGCATGTATCAATGGCGCCGCCCCAACCGTGTGTGAATTTAATTCCTTTAAGTTGAGGGAAAGTCTCTAAAAATGCTTTAGCTAGGTGTGCGTATGTTTCCGCATCGCTTTCGTACTCTTGTCGAACTTTTCCGCGGAAGTTATAAATTGCGTCATAACCTCCCCAAAGAATTTCATTATCTTTTGTCATTCGATAGTAATGGAATTGATTACCGGCCTCTGATAAACCTTCACGGCCTTTCCAGCCAATGGATTCCATCTGCGCTTTAGTCAAAGGCTCGGTTACTAATTGGAAGTCATAGACAGGAACTACATATTTGTGGGCACGTTTAATGAGAGATTTGAAAACATTAGTTGCCAATGCAACTTTCTGGGCATAGACCGAACCATATGGCGTGTGCACAATCATTCCGTTGCTTGTTTTCTCTAACCATTCAACATGTGTATTTTCAAATATTTTTACACCCAGCTTGAGGCACGCTCGTTCAAGACCCCACACCAAACGAGCCGGATCAACTAGCGCAGTCCCATCTGGATCCCAGAGTGCGGCTTTGGAAAGTGGAGAATTAACTCGCGCCTGAATTTGATCTTGATTAAGAACTTCGACGTTATCACCTAATGAGTTTCGTAAATTTGCCTCATCGACTAAACCTTGAATTTGCCACTCTTCGTTGGCAATTCGAAGTTCGCCCGTCCATTCAAATTGGCAATCAATTTTGTAACGTTTAATAGTGTCTTCTATCGCATCAAGATTTTCGCGACCTAATCGTTCGATAATGGCCATCTCATCTTTGAATCGCGTATACCCATTCATGAAACCGTGGGTTAACGAATACGAACAGAAACCACCATTTCGCCCTGATGCACCTGCACCAGTTTCGCGTTGTTCTACAATGATTACTTCGCGCTCTGGATTCTGTTCTTTGGCAAGTAAGGCAGTCCATAAACCGGTATACCCAGCACCCACGATGCATAAATCTGTTGTGACATCACCAATCAATGTTGGATTTGGTTGTGGCTCAAGTGGATCTTCATCCAACCAGTACAAAGCTGGCTGCATATGTGAAAGATGTTTGAGAATGTAAGGGTCGATGGTTGCCATCGCGCTATCCGGCCTTAACCGGAATCACCCCTTCAATCACTACTCGTAGTTGGCCCGGGTCCTCCGGAACCTAACCCCATAACGCAGATTTACTTAATCAACCTGTAGTTCGTTATGGACTAGCGCAAGATTAGCGGATTTTCTTTCGATTGACTAGTTGCCCCGCTATAACAAGAGCTAGCGCTAAGAAAAACATAGAAGAACCGATGACATTGGCCTGTGCGGGGATACCACGAGCAGCCGCAACATATACAAATTTTGGAAACGTCGTGACTGTTCCCGAGTTGAAATTTGTAATGATGAAATCATCGAATGAAAGGCTAAATGCTAGTAAGGCGGCCCCAGCGATTCCAGGTGCAACTAACGGGAAAGTTACGCGCCGGAAAGTCTCAAGTTCGTTTGCATATAAATCCATCGCAGCTTGTTCTAACCGTGGATCAAGGGAGGCAATGCGCGCTTTCACTGTCACAACTACGAAAGAGATACAAAACATCACGTGGGCAATTACGGTTGGCCAAAAACCTGGGTTAATTTTAAAGAGCAAAAATAGAGACAAAAGTGAAGCACCGAGAACCACTTCAGGTGTTGCCATGGGGAGGAAAATTAATAGATTCGAAGCTGAACGACCTTTGAATGAATATCGGGCGACAGCGAAAGCAACCATTGTTCCTAGGATTGTGGCAAAAGTTGTGGCGAGCAAGCCGATCTTTATTGAATTGCTCAGTGCGCTACATACTTCGGGAGCACCGCATGGATTTTGCCAGTTCCGTAGCGTAAAGCCTTTCCAGATTAAATTACTTTTGCCTGAATCATTAAAAGAAAAAACGAAAGTGTAAGCAACAGGAATGAACAGGTAAGTAAAACCGAAGATCATATAAATTCGAAGTAAATTTCGGCCAAACCAGCGAGAGAAGCGCGCTTTAACTGGGATAGTTGGAATGCTTGCATCTATTACTTTTTTGCTCATACCAACTCCTCCGTTCCCACTTTTCTAATATATAAAGTGACAAGAATTAAAATCGCAGCCATCAAAGTGAAAGAAAGCGCGGCAGCCGTTGGATAATCAACGATTTTAAAATATCGGGATTCAATAACATTTCCCACCATTTTTGAAGTCGGACTTCCCAAAATCGCTGCGTTAACGTAGTCACCAGCGGCTGGAATAAATGTTAGTAACGTTCCGGCTACAACACCAGGCATTGATAATGGAACTGTTACACGACGAAATGCAGTAATTCCATTTGCATACAAATCCCCCGCAGCCTCAATTGTGCGCGGATCAATACGTTCAAGGGATGCATATAAAGGCAGCGTCATGAAAGGCAAAAAGTTATATGTCATTCCGGCAACAACGGCAAAAGAAGTTGATGTGAGCGTTGTTTGTTGGCCGATTATGTGAAGTGAACGCAGTCCAGGGACAACGAACCCTTCCTCCCCCAGGATTTGTTTCCACGCGATGGTACGTAATAAGAATGAAGTAAAGAAAGGTGCAACAACTAAAACCAGGAGTATGTTCTTAAATTTTCCAGACTTAAATGCAATGGCATACGCCAATGGATAAGCGATGGCCAGAGCCAAAAGCGTAGAAAGGGTTGCAAAGACAAATGATCGAGCGAACTGCTCCTTATTTTCAGTGAAAGCATGTATGTAGTTACTAAAGGCAAAGCTCTGCTGATACTGCCCCGTATCTCCACCTTTGATAGGTGTCTGAGTAGAAGTTTGAGCTAAATTTATAATTGGCAAAATAAAGAAAGTAAATAGAAAAGCAAAACCTGGGAACAGCAACAAATAAGGAACACGCACCTTAGGTAAGGACATGTTATTCGCCTTCAATTTCCTCAGGATTTACTTCAGTACCAGCTTCAATATCTTCATCGCCGCGCAAACCAAAAGTAAAATTTGGCTCCCAAGAAATAATGACTTCATCGCCTTTATCAAAGGGCGGTACGCCATCATCATTTTGTTCAAAGACCATAACTTCTTGTCCCCACGGCATTGCAACTACATATTGCGTGCTGACCCCGATGTAAGAAACATCTTCAATGTGACCACCTGTCAGGCAATTTCCTCGAATTGGTGTGCCAACCAAGCTAATACGGAATTTCTCTGGACGAATGCCCGCATAGAGCGAACTATCTATGGCATGGCTTCGGTTCTTGGGCATTGAAATCTTTTGGCCATATAGATCAACAACAAGGTTGTCGCCATC
>Ga0136642_1001203_pt1 | contig 11441 bp, 11 predicted proteins | sample LowCatLa1302831Y_FD_115313 | JGI IMG/M metagenome (GOLD analysis project Ga0136642, IMG submission 115313) | Freshwater microbial communities from Lower Cathedral Lake, Yosemite National Park, California, USA - 13028-31Y | ecosystem: Environmental > Aquatic > Freshwater > Lake ... | reverse complement strand
CGCCACCTTGAAGAACGAAACCAGGAATCACGCGGTGAAAAACAATCCCGTCGTAGTAGTGCCAACGTGACAAGAACACAAAACTGTTCACAGTGTTTGGTGCGCCCGCTGCATCAAGAACAATTTCAAGTGTTCCCTTGGACGTGACCATTGTTGCTGAGTAGTTCTTTGCTGGATCGATGATCATTGGTGGGGCAGCGTCAAACTTCTGGCGCTGTGCACTTGATCCGTCTGCGTTTGGAATGTTGTCACTCATGATTAACCCTTCGTGACCTTCAAGAGGTCAACTACAAATACGAGCGTGTCGTTTGCTGCGATGCCGTTACCAGGTGATTGTGCACCATATCCAAGTGATGCAGGAATGATGAGTTCACGTCGTCCGCCTTCGCGCATACCAACAATTCCTAGGTCCCATCCCTTAATAACTTGACCCGAGCCAAGCTTGAAGCTGAATGGCTGTGAAGTCCACGAAGACTGCTGGACTTTGTGAGTTGAGTATGTGGCGAGAACGTACTGCATCTGAAGTGTGTCGCCAGCCTTCGCAACTGCGCCAGTTCCGGCAATGAGGTCACTCGAATGCATTTGCGATGGAGCTGCACTGGTTGGGACAGTAACGGTTGGCTCTGAACCAGACTTACCTGCCGATGAACGGTCCGCCGCAGGAATTGGAGCAAACGTTGAAACGGTTGCGGCGATTGTTGTGGTTGTGACTGCACCAGAGGTTGTTGTTGATCCTTGTGCCACTGTCGTTGTCGTAGTTGCAAGGGTCGTCGTGGTGGTTGGAATTGTTGTTGTTGTGGTGCTTGAGCCCCCAGAGAACAACGCTGCGCCAGTTCCTAGAACCATTGCGCCAACTATTGAAATAATCACCCAGCGTCGAAGCGTTTGGCGCCTCTTGGATTCTTTCTCAAGTCGATCCATCTTTTCGCGGCGAGCCGCTTTTTGTCGTTCACGTTTGGTAGTAGCCATGAAGCGACTTTACTAGGCCTTTTAAGGGGTAGATGCCCTCAACTAGAATTACGTGATGGCTCTTGTAGTTCAAAAGTACGGTGGAACGTCAGTCGGCGATGCTGAACGTATTCGCGCTGTGGCCAGCCATGTTGCTAAAACTCGCGCTGAAGGTAATGAAGCCGTGGTCGTTGTTTCAGCAATGGGCAAGTTCACCGATGAACTAATCAAATTGGCGGACGAAGTTTCTCCAACACGCCCACCTCGTGAGCTCGACATGCTCCTTACCGCGGGTGAGCGTATTTCAATGGCCCTTGTTTCTATGGCACTCGCTGATCAAGGGGTCCAGTCGGCTTCGTTTACGGGCTCACAGGCAGGAATCATCACTGACACCGAACACACCCGAGCCAAAATTCTTGAAATGCGTCCAGAACGAATTCGTGAAGCCATTGATGCTGGGAAGGTTCCCGTCGTTGCTGGGTTCCAAGGCGTCTCGACCGATCACGACATCACGACACTGGGCCGCGGTGGCTCAGACGTAACTGCTGTTGCACTCGCTGCTGCACTTGGTGCAGATGTATGTGAGATTTACACCGATGTAACTGGTGTGTACACCGCTGACCCGCGAGTTGTTCCAAAAGCGCACCGCTTAGACAAAATTTCTTTTGACGAGATGATGGAAATGGCAGCGACTGGCGGCCGAGTACTCATGTTGCGTTCTGTTGAGTTTGCACGTCGTCACGGTGTGCCGTTACATGTTCGATCAAGTTTTACCTGGGAACCAGGAACCTGGATTGTGGAGGAGGACCCCACTATGGAAGAAGCAGTTGTTACCGCAATTACCGACGACACGTCTGAGGCAAAAATCACGGTGGGTGGTGTACCCGACAAGCCGGGTATCGCTGCGAAGTTGTTCCGTGAGCTCGCCAATGAAGGCATCAACGTTGACATGATTGTCCAGAACACGGGTGCCAATGGGTTGACGGACATTTCGTTCACCGTTGCGCTCACTGAACTTGACGCCGCAACAGACGTTTGTGAAAACGTTAAAGGCGTGATTGGTGCTGCGTCAGTTACCACTGACAACAACATTGGACGTGTTTCAATTGTTGGCGCTGGCATGAAGTCAAGTGCAGGTGTAACAGCTTTGATGTTTGAAACACTTTCAAATAATGGAATCAATATTGAAATGATTTCAACGAGCTCAATTCGCATCTCATGTGTTCTTCGTGCAGACAAGGTTGGTGACGCTGTTCGTTTCCTTCACACTGCATTTGGCTTAGACGCGAACTAGACTCATCCCATGCGAATTGCCATCATTGGAGCCACAGGTCAAGTAGGAACAGTCATGCGAGCGATTCTTCGTGAGCGCAATTATCCAGTTGACGAAATCCGTTACTTCGGATCATCACGTTCAGCAGGAACATTTCTTGACTGGAACGGCGAACAAATTGTTGTGGAAGATGCTGCAACGGCAGACTTCTCAGGCATTCAAATCGTGCTCGCATCATCTGGTGCAACTGCGTCTCGGGCAATTTCGCCTCTGATGGCTGCAGCTGGCGCGATCGTGGTTGACAACTCTTCAGCGTGGCGCAGCGACCCTGATGTCCCACTCGTAGTTTCTGAAGTCAATGCGCACACTCTTCACAACATTCCTAAGGGAATTGTTGCGAACCCGAACTGCACAACAATGGCGGCGATGCCAGTGCTTAAGCCGCTGCACTTGGCTGCGGGACTTACCTCACTGACAGTTTCTACATACCAAGCAGTCAGCGGCGCTGGACGAGACGGCGTTGATGAACTTGCTGGCCAAGTTGAAGCATCGGTGCAACGTGACATTCGAGTCTTGACGTTTGATGGTGCGGGGATCGAAATGACTCCTGGGGTCAAGTTCCCTAATACCATTGCGCACAACGTAATTCCTATGGCTGGCGACATGGTTGATGATGACCGTCTCGAAACAGTTGAAGAAAAGAAGCTTCGTGATGAGAGTCGCAAGATTCTTGAGATTCCAGGACTCCTTGTTGCTGCAACATGCGTACGTGTGCCGGTCTTCACCGGCCACTCCCTTTCAATCACCGCAAGTTTTGATCGACCAATTTCACCTCAGGAAGCAACAGAAATTCTTTCTCAAGCACCAGGTGTGGTTCTTCACGAAATGCCGACACCTCGTTTGGCCGCGGGTAAGGATCCAAGTTACGTTGGACGAATTCGACCAGCCGAAACTGTGAAGAACGGCCTTTCATTCTTTGTCAGCAATGACAACCTACGCAAGGGTGCTGCGCTCAATACAGTGCAAATTGCTGAAGAACTCCGCAGCATCATTTCCTAGAAACTACCTTTTCTATTAAAGGTGTCACACCGCCTACCTATGGTGTTCAAATAGAACAAAGGGGTTTGTCATGAACGGAATTATTTTTGGTATTGCGGGCCTCGCAGTTGGCCTTTTAGTCGCGCTGCTGTTCAAGACTTCAGCTAGGAAGACAAGTACGTCTGAAGTTTCTGCAGGCGTAGCGCTCACCGCTGCGGACATTGAGCGAGTTGTGAAGAGTCAATTTGCTGAGGCGCTTACTGATCTCACTGAGAGAGCGCGCGAGGACCGTAACGAGTCAATCAATCTTGCAGCGACGCAGGTTGCGAAGTCTGGTGGCGACGAACTTGGTAAACGTGCAGAAGAAATTGACAACACCTTAAAGACGTACCGTGAAGCAATCGACAAACAAGTGAGCGAATTACAAGGTGAACTTAAGAACTTGCGCGAAATGAACATTGAGCGCTTTGGAAGTGTCGACAGCGCTGTTAACGGTCTTGCGTTTCAGACGCAAGCGCTGAATAAAGTTCTATCTAGCTCACAAGGACGAGGTAACTGGGGCGAGCGAATGCTCGAAGACATTTTGACGCAATCAGGATTCGAACGCGGGATTAATTATGAGCGTCAGGAAAAATTAGAAGGTGGCGGAAAGCCTGACTACAGTTTTTTCCTTCCACCAGATCGTGTTTTGTATCTCGACTCGAAGTTCCCACTCGAGAACTATCTGAAATACTTCGAAGCAAGCGACGAGAACTCTCAGAAGATGTATAAGGAATCATTCTTAAAAAATGTTGAACAACGGGTCAAAGAACTCGAAGACCGCGACTACGTCGAGCAGTCAAACAAGAATGCAATTGACTACGTTTTGCTCTTCATCCCAAACGAAGGAATTCTTGGCTTCATTCAAAATGAACGACCAAGTTTGATTGATGACGCAATTAATAAGAAGGTGCTGCTCTGCTCACCACTCACCTTGTACGCATTCTTAGGTGTGGTGCGCCAAGCAAGTGCCAGCTTCAACATGGCACAAGAAGCCAACGAAGTACTTCGACTACTGACATCATTCGGCAAGGCGTGGACACACTACGTAAACAACTTGAATGACATCTATAAGTCATTTGAAAAGATGCAGAAAAAACTCAAAGCGGTCACTACTGGTCGAGTGTTCGGAACACTACGAAAGAGTGTTGAACAAGTTGAAAGCCTGGCCGAGTCCAAGGGGATTGGTGGAGATACCAAGGCCCTTGATGAAATGGTCGCTGCATTCGAAACTATTGAACAGTCTGGTGATAGTGACTACGAGCTTGATGACGAATGATTTGGGTGAATCACTAGTGGTCTACTCGTCCACGTTGAGTGAGTAAGTTCTTTACTCGTGGCCCGCACTCGCGCTCAACGTCGTGTCCAGTCGATATTCATTGGACTTGCAGTTCTCATCACATTGCTGGTGCTTCTCTTCGCGCGTGACATCAATACTTCTGCGCATCAGGCCAGTAGCCCTCGACGAAGTGAAAATTTAAGCTTTGCGACGCTCGCGAACTCATCAATCCAGAAGCAAAATAATTTAGATTCTCGGTTGTCGTTTCTTCTACAAAATGGTTCAAATTTAAGTCGCCCGGTCTTTGCGGCTCGACTAGAACAACTCGCGCTGGAGCTCCCGAAGTGGGAGACAGACGTTCAGTTGCTGAAGAGCCCAACCTTGGCGCATCACATCAACACTGAGTTTGTATCCATAACTGAATCAAGAATTGATATTCTCACTTCTGTTATTCGGTCGGTGAGTAATGATCTGCAATTGCCTGGAATTACGCTAGGTAAAACAATAAGTTCGAACACTTCGCTTACCTCACTCAAGCAAAGATGGGACCACGACCGGTTCGGACTTCGAAAAGAACCAGGACGAGCTCAACTCTTTTCTTTCACAAATCTTGTTGGTTCGTTGCACCACGTGGGCACTCTTTCTTCACTGCAGTCGTCTCCGACTTGGCGAGTTACGAGAGGGATTGGGGTTGCTGCAGTTTCAGTTCGCCCGTCTCCACTTCCCGCGTCGCAAGGAGTGCTACTTCTCGCCCCAGTGACACGAGTGAATCTTGGCGTTTCAGTTGTCAACGCAAGTTATGTTGACCAACCCGTGACACTGTCAGTCACATTCCAGCCAACTAACGGAAAAGGTGTCTACCAATCACAGACGTTAAAGGCAACAATTGGGCCGAACCATGCATATGGATTTGTGCCGAAACCCCTAAAAACTAAGGCCGGGCAACGGGCAACGTTAACTATCTCTATTGATGGGGCACCGGGTGCTGCAGGAATGACAAGGACAAAGGTGTACGCGGTCATAATGTCACCTTCCGGAAATAATTCTTAGGATTTTTTGACCAAAAACTCGCCTACGATAGATGTGTACCCAAACACGAATTGAGGCATTGTGAAGCAGTCGATAACCGTTACCGACAACCGGACTGGCGACTCTTTAGAAATTCCAATCGAAAATGGTGGCGTCTCTGCGAAGGAGATTATCAAGGCCGCTCCTGGCGTATGGGTCTATGACCCAGCCTTCATGGCAACCGCAGCAGCAGAGTCTTCAATTACTTACCTTGACGGAGAAGCGGGCATTCTTAGGTACCGTGGCTATCCCATTGAGCAACTTGCGGAACACTCCACATACCTAGAGGTTGCGTATCTTCTGATGCACGGAGAGCTTCCAAACGCGGAACAATCCGCTGCCTGGAGCAAAGAAATTACGCACCACACGTTTATTCACGAAAACGTTCGAAAGCGCTTCCTAGAAGGATTCAACTACGACGCTCACCCAATGGGAATGCTCGTTTCTGCTGTCGCTGCACTTTCTACCTATTACAAGGACTCAAAAGTTCTTGACGAAAGAGAAACATTGAATCGACAAATTGTTCGACTCATTGCCAAGATGCCAACACTCGCCGCCGCAGCGCACCGATTCTCTGTAGGCATGCCGTTCGTCTACCCAGATAACAGCTTGGGGTACACCGAAAACTTTCTTTCAATGATGTGGAAGATTGCCGAACCACGCTTTGAGCCAGATCCAGTGCTCGCAAAAGCACTAGACGTTCTGTTTATTTTGCACGCCGACCACGAGCAGAACGCAGGGACAACAGCCATGCGTGTTGCTGGATCAGCTCACGCTGACCCGTACGTTTCAACTGCCGCCGCCGCCGCAACACTGTACGGACCGCGTCACGGTGGAGCTAATGAAGCAGTGCTCAAGATGTTGAATCAAATTGGCAGCATTGAAAACATTCCTGCCTACATTGAAACCGTGAAGCAAGGTAAGGCCGTGCTTCAGGGATTTGGTCACCGTGTTTATAAAAACTTCGACCCACGCGCAACAATCATCAAAAAGACTGCAGACGATGTATTCAAGGTAACGGGCAAGAACCCACTGCTTGACATTGCACTCAAGCTTGAAGAAATTGCGTTGAAGGATGATTACTTCATCTCACGTCGTCTCTATCCAAACGTTGACTTCTACTCAGGAATCATCTACCAGGCAATGGGCTTCCCACCTGAAATGTTCACGGTGTTGTTCGCAATCCCTCGCACCTCAGGATGGCTTGCTCACTACCAAGAGTTGCTGGACCAAGACGTAAAGATTTCTCGTCCACGTCAGCTCTACATTGGTGAGGAAGTTCGTAACTACGTTCCTATGAAGGACCGTAAGTAGAAATTACTTAATGAGTTTTGGTTCAATGACTCGAGTGAGTCCTTCTTGAACCATTGATACACAAAGCTCGCCTGCTTGATTAAAGAGGAATCCTCGAGCAAGTCCTCGTGCACCGTGTGCAATTGGTGAATCGGTGTCGTAAAGAAGCCATTGGTCTGCGCGCACGTCGCGGTGAAACCACATGCAGTGGTCAAGACTTGCACCCATGAATCCACCAGTGTCCCAGCGGATTGAGTGTGGGGCCAAAATTGTGTCGAACAAACTCATGTCACTTGCGTACGTAACAACGCATGCGTGAAGCAGTGAATCGTCAGGTAACGTCCCGTCAGCTTTGATCCAAATTTGCTTCACTGGCTCTTTGCTTCTGTTCGCGTGCCAAGGAAGTTCTCCAACGAAACGTTGATCAATTGGATGCTTTCGCTTGAACCACTCGTCGATGGCACCGCTCTCATTCTTGACTCGTTCAAACAAGGGGAGGATTGATTCTGGATCTGGTGCATAGGGCATTGGTATTTGATGCTCAAGGCTTACTTCGTCATTGTGGAAACTCGCCTGCATGTTGTAGATCGCTTTTCCGTGCTGGATTGCAACAACACGTCGTGTAGCGAAACTTTTCCCATCACGAATTCGGTCAACCTCGTAAAGGATGGGGGCGGAGGGGTCGCCTGAGCGAAGGAAGTATGAGTGCAGAGAGTGAACTTTTATGTTTTCAACTGTGCGCCCCGCAGCCATTAAAGCTTGCGCAGCAACTTGACCACCGAATGTGCGTTGGCGCTCTTCTTTTGGGTGGACCCCGCGAAAGATGTTTACTTCAATATCTTCTAGGTCGAGAAGGTCCACAAGAAATTCTAAAGATTCAGACATGCATCTATTCTGACACTTCGCAGCGCCCACTTTGACTGCTCTATGAAATACCAGCACTTAAGGTCAGCCAAGTCCTAGCGAAGTAGAGTCGTTGCTATGCCTAAGAACATTCGCGAAGTTCTCGCGTGGTCGAAAACACACGACGGAAAGATAATAATTCGTTTCGGGCTTAGTTCTGTCATCACCACTTCCGTTTCATTCCTTGGAATTGTTATTTCGTACGGTTTTCACATCATCCATGGGGTGCTTGGCGCCACACTGTTTGGGAACCTGGTTGCTGTAATTCCTGGCTACTACTTGAGCCGCTCATGGGCGTGGGGTAAAAAAGGCAAGAGTCACATTCGAAAAGAAGTACTTCCGTATCTCTCAATCTCGGGAATGGGAATTTCATTCTCATTGATTGGTGCCTCTTTTGTGAAGCATCTTGTTCACACTCACAATTGGCATCACTTGTTCAATACATTCTTAATTGCGGGCGTTAACTTGCTCAGTTTTGGAGTGTTTTGGGTTCTCAAGATTTTGCTCTTCAACAAAATTTTTCACACGAACAAGCTCCGTGACATTGAAGATCACCTCAGCGAAGAGGAAAAGACAGCGAGTCGCTAGTCGCGAAAATTTGTGAACTGAAGTGGAACTTCCATGTCCGCTTCTTTGAACTTCGCCATTGCCGCTTGAAGGTCATCGCGCTGCTTCCCAGTAACGCGTACTTGATCACCCTGGATTGATGAACTCAAATTCTTAATTCCGAATTCCTTCACCATCTTGTTGATCTTCTTACCGATTTCTTGTGAGATACCTGCTTTTAGAACAACACGCTGACGAGCTGCTCCTTGACTTGCTTCTTCAATTTTTTGTGGGTCAAGCGTCTTGAGTGAAACTTGACGCTTGACGAGCTTTTCCTCGAGTAATTGATAGAGCGCACGTAGTCGGTCTTCAGTCGAGCAAGCGAGCTTGAGTTCTTTTTCAGTGAACTCAATCACAGGGTTGGTGTTCTTGAAGTCAAAGCGAGTCGATGCTTCACGGTTCGCTTGATCCACTGCATTTCGTACTTCTTGCAGGTCGATTTCAGAGACAATGTCAAAACTAGGCATGGCTAAATGGTAGATGCTGCAGGCCGGTTGGAAGTGAGGGCGCAAGGCGAAGTAGGATTCTCGACGGGTCAGTGCCCGAGTGGCCAATGGGATCTGGCTGTAAACCAGACGGCTTTGCCTACGGGGGTTCAAATCCCTCCTGGCCCACCAAGGGCTAATTCAACATTCGTGTTGGATTAGCCACGTCCGCACTTAGCTAGTTCAGAGTACGGTGGCACTGTTTAGTGCGAAAGGAATTACGTGGTCCGTCTCAAGTCAATTGCGAGCGCAGTTCGTCGAGTGTACGAACGCTTTGCGTGCCGATTTGAGCAAGCGGTCCAGGTCCTGCAAAATCGCTACACCCCACTTGGTCGTTTTCAGCCAGGTCCATTTGAAGATTGGTCATTCTTGTGGAAGCCAGCCTTCATTGGTTTCTGCGCAATGACGATGATTCTTGCCGGAGGATCGTTCACTAACTCGCCGTTCAAATTGAACATGACTGGCACATGGTTCTTTGGTGATCCTTCTCAGGGCGCAGTAGGCACGCAAAGCGAAACAAGAATCATGTTCGCCATTGTTCTTGTGTATGGCGGGCTCTTCCTATTGATGCGTGTGTGGCTCCGACTCGCTGAGGTAATGAAACTGCACCCTGGCGCATCACTGAAAAAACTCTGGTGGATGGTGTTGCTGTGGGCAACACCAATGCTTGTTTCGCCACCAATGTTTTCTCGTGACGTATTTAGTTACGCGGCGCAAGGTGAGATGACCAGTCATCACTTGAGTCCTTACATTCTTGGGCCGTTCTCAATGGGGTCAAGTGCTTACGTGAATCCAGTTGATCCATTGTGGGGTAATGCTCCAGCCCCGTATGGTCCGTTCTTCCTTTTTATTGACGGCACAATCAATAAGATCACTCGTCATCACCAACTAGCAACCGTTGTGGGCCTTCGCTTACTTGAAGTCATTGCTGTTGTCATGATTGGCATTGGCGCAGCAATGCTCGCAACATCACTGAAGCGTGACCCGGGTGAAGCGTTTGTTCTAAGTGCGCTCAACCCTCTCGTTCTCCTCACAATTGTTGGCAGTGCCCATAATGACGGGCTTATGGCTGGGTTCTTAGTTCTTGGTGTGGCGTTTGCCGTGCGAAAGAAAATGGTTTGGGCAGTAATTCTTTGTGCCTGCGCCGCGGCAATAAAAGCGCCGGGGGCCATTGGGCTCGCGTTCGTTGCGTGGACGTGGCTGGGGGAGCAAGCCCCAGTTCGCGAACGGATTAAACCAATTTTGAAGAGTGGAGTAATCACAGCAGCAGTACTGGGTCTATGGACGTGGTGCGCAGGATTCGGATTTGGTTGGGTGCAGAATTTATTGTCCAACGGAACTGTGCGTTCGTGGGCGGCTCCTATGACCGCACTGGGGATGGCGACAGGGAATCTTTTGCATGCGGTTGGCCTAACTGGGATAAGTGTCACGTCAACAATTTCTGTTTGGCGATTCATCGGTCTCGTCAGTGCTGTTGGTTTTATGGTGTGGCTACTACTGCATGGTGAAAAACGAGGATGGGTTCGTTCACTAGCGCTCGTGCTCGTTTTGTTTGTGGAGCTCGGGCCAGTTGTTCAGCCGTGGTATCTAGTGTGGGGACTTGTGATCATGGCAGCGAGTTACAAAGGTCGCGAACACTTCTGGCTTTTGTTTCTCTCTATCACCGGACCGTTCATTGGACTCCCCGGTGGAAGACAATTGCTCGCCTACCTTGTTCACAGCAACCCACTCGTGATTGCCGCCGCAGTGATTTTTGTGGCTGGGATGTTGGTTGTGCCAATGGGACGCTGGACACAGTGGTCGTGGCCAGAAAAGAAAATTGAACTAGACGCTTAACGTCGTTCAGGCACGATGTATTGATACTCAACAACGTCAAGCCACAAACCGTGCTTGCGACCAACTTCGATTTCAGTACCAACGAGTTTGAATCCACACTTCTCGTGAAGTTTTATTGACCCACTGTTCTCTCCAACAATGCGTGCGATCAACGTGTGAAAGCCAGAATCCTTTGCGCCTTCGATCAAATCTCTGAGAAGTTTTTCGCCAACGCCGCGTCCTCGAGCAGCTCTAAGGACGTAAACAGAGTTCTCAACTGTTGTTAAATAGGCTGGGCGCTCCCTAAAAGGTGAAACAACGGCAAAACCTAGGATTTTCTCCCCACGGGCACCAATTTCTCCGAGGTCATCCTCTTCGTTGACCGCAACAATGCAGGGGTGAATGCTCAAGTGAGCTTGGATCCACTCTTCTTGTTCTTGCAAAGTACGAGCCACCAGGTCGAAAGTTACTGTCGTTTCAACGACTTCGGGGTTGTAGATGTTCATTAACGCCTGGGCATCGGCGAGTTCAACCAAGCGAGTTCTCATGACTCTTAAGGGTACTCCTAGGTCGGTTGGAAATTTCGGCCTTTTTCGGAGTAACATCTCTTCTCGCGTGTTTTTTAACGTGTTGCCCTCTTAGCTCAGTGGTAGAGCACTTCCATGGTAAGGAAGGGGTCGTCAGTTCAATTCTG
>Ga0136642_1001200_pt1 | contig 11474 bp, 7 predicted proteins | sample LowCatLa1302831Y_FD_115313 | JGI IMG/M metagenome (GOLD analysis project Ga0136642, IMG submission 115313) | Freshwater microbial communities from Lower Cathedral Lake, Yosemite National Park, California, USA - 13028-31Y | ecosystem: Environmental > Aquatic > Freshwater > Lake ... | reverse complement strand
TCCTTCCTCGAGGATGGTTATACCAAGGAAGAGATGAAGATGCTCAATGAAGGACGGAAGATTATGGACCTGCCTGGCCTCAAGGTCAGCACAACCTGCGTCCGCGTTCCAGTCTTTCGCGCCCATTCGATTGCGATCAGCGCCGAATTCGAACGCCCCGTCGACATCGCCGTCGCCCGTCAGGCCATTTCCGCGTTTCCAGGCGCGGAACTCTGCGACGATCCGGCCAACAAGAAGTATCCGATGCCCCTCGACTATGCCGGCAAGGAAAAGTGCGGCGTGGGGCGAATCCGCAAGGACTCCCTTTTTGACAACGGTCTCTCCCTTTGGATTTCCGGTGACCAGCTCTGGAAAGGTGCAGCGCTTAATGCGATTCAGATCGCCGAAGCACTCCATGCCCAAGGTCGGTTAGCCCGCCGCTCATAACCCATGGCCCGGAGCAACGATCGCGCCCCACGTCACGCCGATCTCCTTCGGCCGCTGAAGCTTTACGATGAAGGCGACATCCCCGCCCTACTGAAGGACGTGAAGGACCCCCTGATTCTCGTCCTCGATGGCGTTCAGGATCCGCACAACCTCGGTGCCTGCCTTCGCAACGCCGATTGTGCCGGTTGTACCTTCGTAATCATCACCCGCAAAAACTCCGCACCTGTCACCGAGACCGTGCGTAAAGTCGCGGTCGGGGCAGCCGAAGCGATGCCCATCGTCCAGGCCAACAACCTCCGGAATGCGCTCGGTAAACTCAAGGATGCTGGCGTCTGGATCGCGGGAACCTCTGACCACAAAGCCAGCCACTCCTTGTTTGCCGCCAAACTAACTGGCCCGCTGGCCATCATCCTCGGCGCCGAGGGCGACGGAATCCGTCACCTGACAGCCGAGACCTGCGATTTCCTCCTCCGCATCCCTATGCTCGGCAGCGTCCCCTGCCTCAATGTCTCGGTCTCTGCGGGCGTCTGCCTTTTCGAGGCCGTGCGGCAACGCGGGCACCGCTGAGGTTCAATTTTTCTTTACCCACGCCGCTGGGCGTGTCGTAATCGCACCGTTCGGTTGGCCGGATAGCTCAATGGTAGAGCAGTTGACTTTTAATCAATTGGTTCCGGGTTCGAGTCCCGGTCCGGCCACTTTGAACAACCCATTTTACAAGCCTGTGGGCGTCTCGATGAATTAAGTGCGTTTGCTCTTGAAATCCCGTCCGCGTCTTGCACTCATTCACATCCCGCTGTCTGGCTGGATAGCTCAATGGTAGAGCAGTTGACTCTTAATCAATTGGTTCCGGGTTCAAGTCCCGGTCCAGCCACCAGCGGGAATTCTTTTTAAGCGCGCTTCCGGGCCTCCGAGAGCCGGCGGTAACGTTCGGCCATGTAAGCGGCATGACACGGGCGGCAGTAACTGTGATAGCTGTTCGAGGCCCGTAACCAGTGGAACATCTGGAGGGGCAGTTGCTGCCCGCATTGCGCACAATCGCGCTTAGTCTGCACCCGTCGACTGGAACGGTCAGCCGTCCGCTGGCGCACCGTGCTCGCCAGACAGGGGCGACAGAAGGGATGAATGGCAGTGGTGCCGGCGAGGCGGTGAAAGAGCGCCAAGGGGCGTTCTTTCTGACAGCAACGGCATTTCTTCTTGGAGGAATCTTTCATAGCCCCTCCAGCAAGCCCCGCCTAATGAGCCCATGCAATCGCAGGAAGTTAGGTAATATTTCTAGTATCAAACCCCTACTCAACGGTCACCGATTTCGCGAGATTCCGCGGTTGATCGATGCCGCAGCCGCGAAGTCGGGCGACGTGATAGGCTAAAAGCTGCAACGCAACCGTGGCGGGCACGGTGGCGACCAAAGGATCACAGTCCGGTATCTGAATGACGTCATCGGCCACGGCCGCCCCCGCTCCGTCCGCCGTGATTAACGCGATGATTCGTGCTCCACGGGCTTTGCATTCTTCGGCATTACTGAGAACCTTATCGAGGACCGGGGAGCGGTTGGCGAGCACCACCACCGGGGTGCCTGGGGTGAGCAAGGCAATCGGTCCATGCTTGAGTTCGGCGGAATGATAGCCCTCGGCGTGGATATAAGAGATTTCCTTGAGCTTCAGTGCCCCCTCGAGGGCGACCGGGTACATCGGACCACGACCCAGGAAAAAAGTATGCTCATGCTGCACTAATTTTTCGGCGACCTTAGCGATTGCCTCGTTCTGCAGGAGGACTTTCTCAATTAATTCAGGCAACCGGGCGATTTCCGCAGCCAGAAGTTGCCCGCGCTCACGGGATAGACGCCGACCCCGCCCGAGCTTCAAAGCCATCAACAACAACACCGCAACCTGACCCGTGAAAGCCTTCGTCGAAGCCACGGAGATTTCGGGGCCCGCGTGCAGGTAAACGCCGCGACCCGTCTCCCGTGCGATGGTCGACCCCACCACATTCACCAAGCCGATGACCATGGCACCCTTGTCTTTAGCTTCCCGGATCGCTGCGAGCGTGTCAGCCGTCTCACCTGATTGCGAGATCCCAATCACCAGGTCCCGACCATCCACCAAGGGGTTACGATAGCGAAATTCCGCCGCCTGCTGAGCTTCCGCGGGAATCGCCGCCACATCTTCAAAAGCAAAATCGCCAACCATCCCCGCATGGAGCGAGGTACCGCAACCCACCATAATGATACGCTGCATCTCGAGCAGCTCCCGGGCGGAAGAACTGATTCCCGAAAGGACGGCCGTGCCATTCGGAACATCGAGGCGCCCTCTTAAGGCATTACGTACGGACTCCGGCTGCTCATAAATCTCTTTGAGCATGAAATGATCGAAACCGGCCTTCTCTACTGCGTCAGCTTCAAAGCCAAGCTCAGCGACATCGCGGTCAATCGGCGAATGATTCAAGTCCGTGATTTCAACGGAATCAGCCGTGACCAGCGCCACATCGCCATCATTCAAAAAGATTACCCGACGGGTATGCGCGATTAACGCCGAGGGGTCGGAAGCCACCAAGCATTCCCCCTCCCCCACGCCAATGACCAAAGGACTCCCCTTGCGGGCAACGACGATTTTCCCAGGTTCGTCAGCCGAAATCACCGCGATTCCATACGCTCCCTCAATCTGACGGAGTGCCTGAATGACGGCCTTACGTAAATCTCCGCGGTAAAACTCTCCCACCAGTCGAGACAGGGCCTCGGTATCCGTCTCGGAATCGAAGTGATGGCCCTTGGCCTCCAACTTAGCCCGAATAATTCGGTAATTCTCGATGATGCCGTTATGGACTAAGGCAATTCGGCGGGAGGCATCGGCGTGAGGATGGGCATTCGCCTCCGTCGGTGCTCCATGGGTGGCCCAACGCGTATGTGCGATTCCGACCGTGCATTTTGCCTGATGCTCTTCTGGCCAAGCCAAACGCACCTTATCGGCCAAACGTGCCACCTTACCGACGGCCCGAGCGGTCAGGATTGAAGCACCATCCTGCAGGGCCAAGCCCGATGAATCATAGCCTCGATATTCAAGCCGACGCAGTCCTCCGATGAGAATGGGAGTGGCCGAGGATCGGCCGACATATCCGACGATGCCGCACATAAATTAGGAAAGAATATCGTGCTCCACGATGATGCCCGGGCGGGTGGTCGCGCCTGGTGCGAGCTTCCGGCCAGGGTAAATGGAGGTGTGAATACCGGTATGAACGTTGTCACCGATGATGGCGCCGAATTTGCGTCGACCGGTGTCGATGAGGACGCACCCAACCATGCTGCGGTGATTCTTGCCATCATGTCGGAGATTCGAGGTCACGGTTCCTGCCCCCAGATTGACTTTCATGCCCAGCACGGAGTCGCCGACATACGAAAGATGGCCAACATTAGTCCCGGTCATGAGGAGCGAGTTCTTTAGCTCCACGGCTTGGCCGACATGACAACCATCGCCGACCGAAGTCGCCCCACGGATATAGCAGTTAGGACCAATTTTACAGTCGGCTCCGATGATGACGTCGCCCTCGATTACCACACCCGGGAGAATCTTCGTGCCCGGACCGACCTGCAGCCGTCCGTCCACATAGAGGGACGGGTGATATTCAGCCGCGCGCGTATATTCCAACTTAGCCGCGAGTACGCGTTCATTAGCGGTCAATAGCTCCCAAGGATGCGAAAGGTAGAAAGACCTACCACTGACTACGGCGGGCCCGTGCCCAGACGGTCGGGTCAGCAGGACCTGCCCAAGAGGAGTCGTCAGGGCCTGCGCCTGATCGGCAGCCAGAAACGTGAGTACATCAGCTAATTCCAGCCACGCCGCACCATCGACGAGGATATCATGCTTCGTTTCAGTCCCAGGAATAAGACAGGCCGCCGACAAGACCATTAACTGGTGCTGGCGCAGAGGGACATTCCCGACCAAGAACTCGGCCAGCGGCCGGGGCGATAACACCGCCATGGAAGGGTTTCCCCGTGTTTGTCCCAGATAGAAAGTTGCCATGATTAAATTTTGGCGAAGTCCTTCTCAATCGCCTGACGAAAAGTCAGCGACCAGCGATCTACCTCCGACTGCTGTTGGTGTTCGACCAGGATACGGAGTTTGTTCTCCGTACCCGAATAGCGAATCAGGTGGCGGCCGGCTTGGCCGAAAGCCGCCTCAGCCTTACGTAGTTCGGCCTGCAAAGAGTCAAGCTGTCCTAGCGGAATCCGGGAGCGAACTTTCATGTTTACCAACGACTGGGGATACTCGCGCATGCAATTCGCCAACTGAGCGATGGTCGCACCTTTATTCCGCATGATTCGCAGCACCTGCAAAGCACTCATGATACCATCACCCGTGGTGGCATGGTCGGCAAAAATGAGATGCCCTGAATTCTCGCCTCCGAATGAATACCCACCTTTACGCAGAGCCTCGATCACATAGCGGTCACTGACCGCGGTGGTCACGACCCCGATACCCACCTGGCGCATAGACTCGTGCAGGCCCAGATTCGACATCACGGTACACACCATCGTATTGCCCTTCAACTTACCCTCTTCCTTCAACGCGAGGGCACAGAGAGCCAAAATACGGTCGCCAGAAATACTTACACCGGAGGCGTCGGTAAAAATTACCCGATCCGCATCACCATCGAGTGAAATCCCGATATCCGCCCCTTGCTCCCGGACAACTTTACCCGCTGCTTCTGGGTGCAGCGCACCGAAGCCTGCATTGATATTCAGTCCATCCGGCTCGACACCAAGTTTGACGACCTTGGCACCCAGTTCCTTAAAAATCAGCGGTGCCAGCAAGTAGCCGGCACCATGCCCGCAATCGACCACGATTTTCATGCCGTCCAGATAGGCCTGACCAAGACTCTGCTTGGCGTATTCGATGTACCGACCGCGGGCATCGTCGATGCGGTAAGCTTTGCCGATCTTGTCGCCGGTGACGCCATTGGCTTTCACATCATAAAGCACCTCTTGCTCCACTAATGCCTCGAGCTCATCGGAAAGTTTATAACCATCCGGACCAAAAATCTTTAAGCCATTATCTTCATAAGGATTATGAGAGGCCGTGAGCATAATACCTGCACCGCAGCCCATGGACTTAGTTAGATGGGCCACCGCCGGCGTCGGCATAGGGCCGACCAGGAAGACATCCATCCCGCTCGAAACCAAGCCACTGGTCAGCGCCGTCTCCAACATGTAGCCTGAAATCCGCGTGTCCTTGCCAATGATCACCCGATTGTGATTCGCCCCACTGGAGCGTAACACGCGCGAAATCGCCTGGCCGATGCGTAACGTGATTTCCGGCGTGATGGGATATTCGTTAGCTCGACCGCGGATACCGTCCGTACCGAAGAGTTTAGCGCTCATGCCCTGATATCGAGAACCCCTACAGATTTGGCAAGTTTAAATGACTGAAATCCATCCTATATGAATGATATGATTAAACCAGTCATTAAATCACCAATGCCACGCTAACCAAAAGGTTTACGTGGGCGGCCCACCCCAGACAAAGGACCGATAAGCATCGAGCAGTCAAAAGAGCCCTGAGCATACCATTGGACAGGAACAGTTCCCAAAGATTGGATGTCCTCATCGTTACCGATGAGGTTTCGCCCCACACCCCTACAAATCAGCTTAGCGGCCTTGGTGGGCTGTGTCGTGTTTGTAGCCATCTGGCAAAATAAGCCGAAGCACGCGGCCACCGTGGATTTCAACCGCGACGTCCGGCCGATTCTTTCCGATCGCTGTTTCGGCTGCCATGGCCCAGATGCCAATAAAGGCCGCAAGGCCGGTTTACGTCTCGATGAAGCGGAAAGCGCCGGAAGAAAACTTAAAAGCGGCGCCATCGCCATCATCCCCGGCGACCTCAAACACAGTGAAATGGCCCGACGGATTCTCTCCCAAGATCCGGAGGAACTCATGCCGTCACCCGAGCTTCACCGCCCGCTGAGTCAGACGGAAAAAAACGTCCTACTGAAATGGATCGAGGAAGGAGCTGACTACAAACCGCACTGGGCCTTCGTCAGCCCCGTCAAACACGAACCACCCCAGACCCAATCGGCAGATTGGGCCAAAGACCCGATCGACCGTTTCATCTTAGCCAAGATTGAACAAGTTGGACTCCAGCCCGCACCCATCGCGGACAAGACCACCCTACTACGTCGCGCCTCGCTTGCCTTGACGGGGCTTCCGCCCACCCCCAAGGAAGTCGACACCTTCCTGGCCGACACGGCGCCCGACGCCTTTAGCCGACGGGTCGATGCCATGCTAGCTTCTCCGCGCTACGGTGAACATCTCGCCGTCGGGTGGATGGATTTATCACGCTACGCCGACAGCTGGGGCTACACTGGGGATGGCCCAATGTTAGCCTGGCCTTGGCGCGACTGGGTGCTGAAGGCCTTCAACGAGAACATGCCTTACGACCGCTTTTTGACCGAGCAATTGGCCGGCGACTTGCTCCCCAATTCAACGCATTCGCAAAAAATCGCGACCGCCTACAATCGGATCCATCGGATGACCTTCGAAGGCGGCTCGATCGCTGAGGAATTCCGACAAGACGGCATCGGCGACCGCGTGGCCACGGCAGGCTACGGCTTCATGGGGCTCACCCTCGAGTGCTCGCGATGCCACGACCACAAGTACGACCCCATCGCTCAGAAAGATTATTACGCCATGGCGGCAATGTTCGGGGATATTGATGAAAACGGCCTCCTCTCTTATCACGGCGAAGCCCCAGCCCCCTTCGTGCGACTCCTCAAGGAACCAGAACTCGTCCGCGAACAAGAACTCCTCCGCACAATCGAGCAAGCTGACCGGCTCCATCTCAACGCCGTAACGAAATCGCTGAGCCGCCCTGCAACTCAACTTACGATCAAAGACCTGCCGGCGCCGGTGGCTCTTTATCACCTCGAACCTCCGGGTAAGCTCGGCCACATCAACGACGCCCCCAACGGCAAACCAGCGCGGGGTGGCGTGACCGCGATTGACGGTATCGCCGGCAAGGGCGCCGCTTTCGATGGCGATGGCGGCCTACTGCTTGACGGCTTAGAAAAATTCGGGCGATACGACCCGGTCACATTCTCCGCCCACCTTAAACTCGGAGAGAAGAATAATCGCGCCACCCTCCTTCACGCTTCTGATTTCTACACGGGAGACGGCGACGCTTCCGGCCTGGAACTCATCATCCTCGAAGGCCGCCTACGCTGGAGTGTGATTCACCTCTGGCCCAACAGTGCCGTCTCCATCGAGACCACCCAAGCGATGGCGATCCAAAAATGGCAACATATCACGGCGACTTACGATGGGTCATCCAAGGCCTGTGGCCTCCATCTTTATCTCGACGGCCAAGAGCTCTCCACCCGCGTGATCCGGGACACCCTCGACGCCCCCGTCCGCGAAAAAACCCTGCAGCTTGGCTACCGTTCACGCGACGCTGGTTTCCGGAATGGCGCGATGGATGAAGTGACCATCTGGCGGGCTGCCCTCACCTCCATTGAGGTCGCCAAACATCACAACAACACAGCCCATGATTTCACGGATGCGCAATGGCGCGAGCACTTCGCCCTACGTGAAGACCCTGAAGTCCGTCAGACGCAAGCGGCCCTCTGGAAAGCCCAACGCGAACTTTCCGAACTTCAGGACAAAGCCCCCCGCCTCCCCTGCATGAAGGCCTCAGCTAACGCGCCGAAGACCTACGTCCTCACTCGCGGACAATATGACCAACCCAAACTCGATACCCCGATCGAGCCCGGCGTCCCGACGCGTATTTTCCCTTGGAATGACAGCTACCCGCGCAATCGTCTCGGCTTGTCGAAATGGCTCACTGACCCAAAAAACCCGCTAACAGCTCGCCTCACGGTCAATCGACTCTGGACCCAGATTTTTGGCACGGGCATCGTGCCAAGCAGCGAGAACCTCGGACTGCAGAGCGATTCACCTACCCATCCGGAATTGCTCGACACCCTGTCGGTCGAATTCATCGAGAGCGGGTGGGACATAAAAGCTTTGCTGCGACGCATGGCCTTGAGTGCGACCTTTGCGCAAAGCTCCGCCGCCACCCCGGAGGCGCGCGAAAAAGACCCAGCGAACAAATTACTTTCCCATGGCCCCGTCCTTCGCCTCTCCGCTGAAATGGTGCGCGACCAAGCCTTGCAAGCCGCCAGCTTATTAGTCGAGAAAGTCGGCGGCGAAAGCGTCCAGGAGTCTGCTTATCGCCGAGGTCTTTATACTTACCGCAAACGCACCGCGCCGCCGGATAGCATGTTAATCTTCGACGCTGGCTCACGTGAGACCTGCCAACCGCGTCGCCTCACGACGAACACCCCGCTACAGGCACTTGTGCTCATGAATAATCGGCTCTTCGTCGATGCCGCCTCCAAGATCGCGCTGAACACCCATAAACAGCATCCCACGGATGTTGACCAGCAAATCACCCTGGCCTTCCGCCTGATCTGCACCCGAGCGCCTCGCCCCGCCGAATTCGCCGCCCTAAAGGAACTTTACGTCAGCCAAAAGGCCAACCCTTCAGCACGTGCACCGATTCCCATCCCGCCTCCTGTCGTCAAGACCGCCACACCTGACCCCAAGGTTAAGAAGGCTGACGCCAAGGAAAAAAAAGTGGAAACGCCCAAGCCACCCGAACCTGGCCCCGCCCTACCCCTCCGCGCTGATCAAGCCGCTCTCGCCATGGTCTGCTCGACTATCCTGGCCAGCGACGCTGCCGTAACCTCTCGCTGACCCCACCCATGCCCCAACGCCCCCTCAATTACGACACGTTGATGCAGAGCACCCGCCGTCACTTCCTCGGCGCCTCCGCGCTCGGCCTCGGCGCGATGGCAATGCGCGGTATCGTTGGCGAAGGCATGGCGGCCGCTCAACCTACTGGCACCCACTTCCCCGCTAAAGCCAAACACGTTATTTACCTTTTTCAGGCCGGCGGCCCATCACAGTTAGAGACCTACGATAATAAGCCTCTCCTAAGAGCGTCTCACGGAAAACCGTTGCCTGATTCCGTCCGCAATGGCCAACGCCTCACGGGCATGAGTGGCTATCAGTCCGTCCTGCCCATCGCAGGCTCATTTGCCGAATTCAAAAAATACGGAAAATCCGGCGTCGAATATAGCGACCTCCTACCCTTCACCGGCGGAATGGCTGATGACATCTGCGTCATCCGCTCGATGCACACGGAGGCAATCAATCATGACCCGGCCATCACCTTCTTCTGCTCAGGCAGCCAGATTGCGGGCCGCCCCTCCATGGGCGCATGGGCCTCCTACGGCTTAGGCAGCATGAATGAAAATCTCCCAGCCTTCATCGTAATGGTGTCGACCGATTCGCAAAAAGATCAGCCGATTTACTCCCGCCTCTGGGGCTCTGGATTCCTGCCCAGTGAACATCAAGGCGTGCAGTTCAAGTCGGGGAAGGAACCGGTACTTTACCTGACCAACCCTGACGGTACGTCTCCGCATGCCCGACGCGAGATGCTCGACGCCCTTGGCAAATTGAACGCTGATCAACGCACCCACGAGCTCGACCCAGAGGTTGATGCTCGCTTGGCCCAAGCCGAAATGGCTTACCGCATGCAGACGAGCGTACCGGAAGTCGCCGACCTTACCAAGGAGTCCGCCGCCACGCTCGAGATGTACGGCCCGAGCGTCAAAACCCCAGGGTCGTTCGCGGCCAATTGCCTCCAAGCCCGCCGACTGATTGAGCGCGGCGTCCGTTTCATCCAACTATTCCATCAAGGCTGGGATAATCACGGCGGCTTGCCCGGGGCTATCAAACGTCAGTGCCAACAAACCGATCAAGCCTCGGCGGCCCTCCTCAAAGACTTGAAACAGCGCGGCCTCCTGGAAGACACCCTCGTGGCGTGGGGCGGTGAATTTGGTCGCACGACTTACTGCCAAGGCAAGATGTCCAAAGATAGCTACGGTCGCGACCACCATCCGCGTTGCTTCAGCACCTGGATGGCGGGTGGCGGTGTCAAAGGCGGACAGGCTTATGGTCAGACGGATGATTTCGGCTACAATATCATCAAGGACCCCGTGCATGTTCACGACATGCATGCCACCATGCTTCACTTGATGGGTGTCGACCACGAGCGGATGACCTTCAAGTTCCAAGGGCGCTACTACCGCCTCACCGATGTCGCCGGCCAGGTCGTCAAAGGCGTGGTTGCCTAAGGCTTACGCTTCTCCCATTGGTGTGCGCGATGTCTACCGCCGCGCCGGCCAACGATTCTGCCGTCCATTCGGCATCCTTCCGCTTCTACCTGGCGGCGATCGTACTCGGCACGCTCGCCATCCAAATTCAGAACGTGGCCATCGCTTGGCAGGTTTATCGCTTGACCAAAGACGAAGGCGGCAACGCTGCCTTGGCCCTCGGTGCCATCGGCCTTGCCGAGGTCATTCCCTTCGTGGGCGCGGTGCTGTTCGCCGGACACGTGGCGGATACCAATAATCGCCGCCGGATCGCTATCTACGCCCTGATTGTGATGATGCTGCTGGGGCTGTTACTCTTTCTGCCAGAGTTCCTCCCTGCACGCTGGGCCCAACTCACCGTCATTTACGGGGCAGTCATCCTCGGCGGTCTGGCCCGCAGTTTTCTTACCACGGCCCGACAGGCGATCATCGCAGAAATCTTGCCACGCGAACTCATCCCGAGCGGCGTCCGCTGGCGCAACACGCTCTTCGAACTCGCCTGCGTCATCGGCCCCGGCCTGGCCGGACTGATGGTCTGGCTCGGCGAGAAGAACGGCCTCATCCATGCAGAGAACGTCGCGTACACCGCGATGACCATCTGCTTCGCCGCTTCGCTGGTACTCACCTTTGCTTTACGCACAACCCAGACCCTCCAGACACGCCAACCTGAACCCATCTTTGTTAGCCTCCGTCAGGGTATCGATTTCATGGTCAGCCAACGCATCATGCTCGGAGCCTTCACGATGGACCTCTTCGCCGTGCTCCTCGGAGGCGCCGTGGCCCTCCTGCCCATCTTCGCCGACATGCTGCACGTCGGGGCGTTCGGCTTCGGGATGCTCCGTGCG